>Ga0209537_1003716_pt1 | contig 13716 bp, 15 predicted proteins | sample BioPla4DNA1_FD_187698 | JGI IMG/M metagenome (GOLD analysis project Ga0209537, IMG submission 187698) | Biogas fermentation microbial communities from Germany - Plant 4 DNA1 (SPAdes) (version 2) | ecosystem: Engineered > Bioreactor > Anaerobic > Digestate | place: Bielefeld, North...
ACCTTGAGCGTAAGGTGCGCTCTCTTTTTTGGCAATTTTTCAAGTTCCTTTTTTGCGAATTTTACGCGGAAAGTTTCGCCTAAAATCGAATGAAAATAGCAAATCCGCTATTATTCAGCAGACCCTATGTATTTTGCAGGATTTTCCTCTGCCTCTTCACGCAGAATAGCAACATGAGCATACAATTCTTCACGTCTTTGGGAAGCTTTCTTTGCACTGTAATAAATATAGGTAAAGGCTTTATGTTCTTTATCCCAAGTGCGTACTTTTGTGATAGCTCTCATGGATTCGCCATTGATAACAATGGTGTTTTGCACCTTGTCAATATCTTTGCGTTCACTTGCAATCTGCTGCCTTGCAAAAGAAGAAGTGAATGGTATTGAGATGATAAATTTCTTTATCTTTTCATCACTCAACATATCGCAGACATTCTTGCAGCTGAAAAATCCCTTATCCATAACAGCGAGCACTGGACGGCCGTCTGTGATGTTGTCAAACTATGAAAGGGTGGTCTTCAAAGTTCGGACGTCCTTGAGACTTCCACTGTAAACTGTCTGGTAGATCGGCAACCGCGATGTCTCGCCCATCAGCAGACAAATATTAACCTGAGGAAGAATTTCCCTGTCCCGATTGTATCACAACTCTACATCATCTATTAGTTCCGAATAGGATGATGTGGATGTTATGTGCAGCGCAAGATATTCCTGTTCACTGCGGTGACTGCACCGTGATTTATAAAAACCTTCCCGTTCTTCTGGCATTACCGTTGCCAACAGTTCACTGATGCGTTGAGAGGTCATGCAGCCTACTAGAAGGCATTCGGTGTCTTTGATCCACTGCTCGCAATATAGAAAAGGATCGCCTGATGAGATGAGGTAACATGCCAGCATAAAAATCTCTTGCCAGTAATCCAGCACGGAAACAGCAAGCGATTCCTTTAATCCTATTCGAGCTTATAGTCGGCGGAGCAGATAAAACAGACCATAGTCCCTTACAGTAGACTGCTTGATATCATTTATAGAGAATATTTTTTCTGTTGGTGGAATTTCCACAGGAGTACCTGCCTTGCGCATGCGCTCAATGTATTCTGGTTTATACACAGGTAATCCGGTTTTTGGGTCTATCTTTCCAATTGGTACACGTTTGTTCCGAGGGTTGCCATTTTGATCTCTATAAGCAGTACATTCGTACAGAATATGTGTACTTTCCGACTTTTTGTCTTAAAATAAAGCTCATCAGCTCACCCCCCGACTGTAGTTATAATAATTTTAACTACAGTTGGTGGGCAAGTCGATAGTTTTTTGCAAAATATGCCATCCGCCAGGTGTATTTATTGCAGTTTTAAGTGTTTTCCCAAATATGATAGGTTGTAGTTATTATTTTCGGCGGGAGTTTAAGACATAAGAAGCGAACAGGCTTTGTTTCAACTCTTACCATCTATTTGCCTCTAACCTTTTAAGAGCCGCCACAAGTGGCACTCCCAATACCACAACAACCACAGCCTCACTTACCATAATCCCAAGGGCTGTAGCCCAGTACGGCAGCTTAAAGATAAACCTGAGATAAAGGCTAATCAAAAAGCCATTGAGCACAATGGGAGGTAACGCATACCACCTAGTTCTTCTCAAGCGCCAAGTCAAGTAAGCGGCAAGGAAAGTCACAGCACTACCGCCAAACACATCCCACGGACCAAGCCCTCCCAAAAGATTCGCTGCCAAACATCCTAAATACAGACCCCAAATGGTCTCAGGGTAAAGAACGGGCAATACAACCAAGGCCTCAGCAGGCCTAAACTGTACTACCCCCAGACCAGGTACAGTGAGGCCAAAACTCAGCTCGCCTGTAACAATTGTAAGCACGATGTAGAGGCCTGCCACTAAAGCCCCGCGCACTATGAACCTCGTCTTCCGCATCCAGAACCCTCCTAGCTTCGCCAACGCCCACGGGCGCACTCACCAGTATTAAGATCTAGCAGCGGGCAATAACCGCAGAAGGCTGTCTCACCCCTCCGCTTCGGGCAAGGATCGGACAGATCGTAATCAGGCTTAAACCTAGATCTTCTAGGCTGGCCTTTTCTCAACTTTTTATAGGAACGCCTGAGGAGAAAAAACCAGAAAAAAATCACCAATAATAAAACAGCAGCAACGCCCATGCTTCATACCCCCAGATAACAAAAAAGGGAGAACTTTCGTTCCCCCCTCCAAATCAGCGTTTGGAAAACTGTGGTGCTTTGCGGGCTTTCTTCAGACCGTATTTCCTTCTCTCCTTCATTCTGGGATCGCGTCTGAGGCATCCGCTCTTCTTCAGGGTAGTGCGCAGCTCACCATCTGCTATCACAAGAGCACGGGCAATTCCGTGGCGGACTGCCCCTGCCTGGCCGCTGATGCCGCCGCCGTAAACATTAACTAGAACATCATAGCGACCCTCTGTTCCAGTTACTGCCAGAGGCTGACGCACCATCCGCTCCAGCACCCCGCGCTTGAAGTATTCACCTACTTCTTTGCCGTTGACAATTATATTACCCTTGCCGGGAACAAGGCGTACACGGGCTACTGCACATTTGCGCCGACCGGTCCCTTGTAACTGTGTAAGTGCCATCTACTTCCGCCTCCTTCCCTAATCTAATGACAGCGGCTGAGGTTTCTGAGCCTGATGTGGATGTTCGGAGCCGCTATAAACTTTCATTTTCTTAAACATCTTCCGGCCTAAGCGATTCTTTGGCAGCATACGCTTCACAGCCAGTTCAATAACTCTCTCTGGCTTCCTTGCCAAAAGCTGAGAGAAAGTTTCAACCTTAAGTCCTCCGGGATAGAGGGAATGACGGTAATAGAGCTTGTTTTCTCTTTTCTTGCCAGTTACCCGCACCTTGTCTGCATTAATGATAATCACGTAATCGCCTGTATCCACACCTGGGGTATAAGTTGGCTTATGCTTTCCGCTGAGGATCATGGCGACCCGAGCGGCCATGCGACCAAGAACCTGGTCTTTAGCATCAACTACATACCAAGTGCGCTCAACTTCATTAGGCTTGGCCATGTAAGTCGTCTTCAAGATCTTCCCTCCCTAAAATGGCAACGGAATTAACCTACCGGCTAGCCCGGGGCTCTGGGAGCAAGCAGGTATCTTTCCGACATACATTCATATTCTACCCAAACTGGTTATCTTTGTCAAGAAAAAAGGTCGCTTTTCCAAGAAAGCGACCGAAAATTTTCTGGCTCCCCGAGCTGGACTCGAACCAGCAACCACTCGGTTAACAGCCGAGCGCTCTACCATTGAGCTATCGAGGAAGATTACAATAATACTATAACAAAAATCAAGGCAGATATCAATAGAGAAATTTGGCTGTTAAGCCTAGTTTTGCCTATTTTTCTTCATCTTTCTTTTCCATTTGGCGCTTTAGCCACGACGGCCGCTGCCGGAAAGGATTGTGAAACTTCGCTTTAATCTTTCCCCGCTTCTCTAGATGAATCATACAAGCCCTGATGCAGCCTGCAGCACCGCAAAACGGATTATAACCCGGAGGAGTATTAATGAGCATGTATTGGTAGTCTATGGCATGGCCCCATGGGAATTCCTTGGTCTTGCGCCATTTTGCTCCACCAACAATGTGGGTCAGTTTGTAGGCCTCTTCCTCGCTCATTTCAGAGTTTTCCACATCAAGTTCAAAGCCTGGGAAATCCCGGGCAAGGAAAGGAGACACTTTCTTGTTCATCCCGTGGTGAGTTAACGTGCAGCGTCCCATATGCACGTCAGCCCAGCTGGTCTTCTCCCCTGTGCCGGCAGTGATCTCCACCATCTTGTTTTCAGACCGTTTGGGTATGGCGTTGCCTGGACAATCCCGCACGCAAGCTTGGCAGTTGTCGCACAGGCCGCCTGGATAGATTGGATCAGGCTCCAGTTCTAGATCTGTGATGATCATGCCAAAGCGAACTCTGGGACCGTACTCAGGCGTCAGGAAAACCTTGGAATAACCTATCTCTCCCAGCCCTGCGAGCCAAGCTGCAATCCGCACTTGCGGCTCTACATTAGCACCTGGCTCGTCAGGCCGCACAGAAGGCCGATTAGGCATAATCTCTGGAACTCCTGCGTACTGAGGCACTGCCTCCCAGCCCCGATCTTCGAGCCAGCAGGCAATCCTATAAACTGCCTTGGGCAGAAAGTGCGTATTCAGCCCTCCATATCCATAGCGGGCATAGCTGTTCCAATGGGTCCCCTCTTCGATCCCGCGATACACTCCTCTAGGGATGCGTTTAGCAATCATAATAATGGACTTAGCCTGAGGAAAGATCAGCCTGGGATCCATCTGTGGAGGTGCCCCTTCAAAACGCTCGGGAGAGGCCACTCCCACCAGATCTGCCCCAAACTGCCGGGCAGCTTCCTTCAATTCCTCTTTGCTTACAGCCCTCACCATGATCAATCACCACCTTGTGCTGTACTGCCGGGGTCAGCGCAACCTTTCCACGTGGCAATTTCCTTTTCCTCGATCTCGCCTGCTTCACCCCAGATGTTCACTGCCCACAGAGAACGCTTCCGGAAAGGATTGGCAAAGACGTTCTCAAGCTTACCAGCACGCTCCAAAGCCACTATACATGTTCGGGCACAGAGGGCGGCTCTCCGCTCTGTGTTCCCCCGCTCATGGTAGCGATTGGCAAAGGCTCCATTTTGACATTTGCGGCAAATGTCTTCCCGCCGCTTGCCCACAATCATTTTCTTGTTTTCACATACAAGTTCCTCTGTCTCTTCCTCAGAGATGGCGCCGAGAGGACATACAATGGCACATTGCCTGCAGTCACCGCAGAGATTCTCCTGATAAAGTTCGTCTCCCTCCAGGGGAGCGTCAGTGATAATCAGCCCTAATCTCTGCCTCGGACCAAACTGGGGAGTGAGGAAAAAACCGCCGTAGCCTATTTCACCCAATCCTGCTGCCACAGCTGCAAAATCGAAATTCGGGATAACGTTAGGAGCTGGCCTGTCAGGAGCCACTGCTATCCCCTGCGGCCAAACCTCATGAGGATGAGGGAAAATAGGCACACCTTCCCAGCCGTTGTCTTCCAAGAACATACACACATTGTAACAAGTCTCCGTAACCCAGGCATCATCCAAATTGTTGTAGCCAAAAAGAGTAAAAGAATGCCAGTTAGTGCCCTCTTCAATACCCCGCAGTGCTCCTCGTGGGATGCGCTTGCCGATGACAATCACAGCCTTGCCAGCAGGAAAAATAGCTGACGGATGATTGTGCTCAGGCTGATCCTTAAAACGTTCTATAGGCGCGATTCCCACAAGATCAGCACCTGCTGCCCGTGCAACCTCTTTCACCTTTTTAGTAAAATCCACCCTCTGTCACCTCGCAAATTATGGTTATCCTAATCATAGAACAAAACTGCGAGGGACAAAACACATTTTTTTACCTATCCTTAACATTTTTTGCCTTATTTTGGAAAAACTATTCTTTAACCGTGATTGAAATCAATCGCTCCCCTTCCCTGGGCAGCGCCCTGCTCGAGCGCCGTCTGCCCACAATCCAAAGGATTCCTTCCTGGTCTAAAAGAATGGGTATCCTCTCCCTGAGCTGTGGAGGAATTTTAGCGTCCACAAACCAGTCTTTAAGCTTCTTCGTTCCCCCTACCCCCCGGGGCCTGAACCTGTCACCAGGCCTGCGAGTCCGCACATAGAGGGGCTGTTTTATTTCCCTGGCAAGGAAATACTCCCTGCCCGGGCCGGGATTGTAATTGGTAGTATACTGAAGTTCTAGCTTAAGATCCCACTCCGGAATCCAGACAGTACCTGGGCAAGGCAGGATATATTCGTGCAAAACCTGCCGTTGCGTTCTAGGATACTGGATAATAACAGCTTTCTCCCCACGACAGGCCTGCCTGCTTCCCGGGAGGCTCACTGTCTGTCCTACTTCCCGATTGCCCAAGGAGATAATCTGCTGAATGTGTTCAAAACTCCAGACCTCGCCATACCACCGGCTCACTGCCAGCTTCAGCGCCCTGCGCACAAGGGCGATGTGTTCGTTTAGAGCCACGATGGGAATTTCTCCCTCAGCCCACCCGTCCACAAGCTTTTGGGCAAGCTGCTCTAAAAACTCATCTTCACTGCGCAGAATCTGGGCTGTCTGGGCCAGTTCACGGCGCAGAGCAGGGTTTTCCTCTTCCAAGAGGGGCAGATAACGATGGCGAATCCGATTGCGGAAATAAAGGAGCTCTTTGTTTGTCACATCTATCCTCGGGCTGAGCCCTGCCCAGCGGCAGTAGCTTTCGATTTCCTCTCTTGTGCACTCCAAAATCGGCCGCACAATGCAAAGGCCGTCTCTAGTGGCCAGTGGGGCGATTCCCCCCAGCCCCCTGCTGCCTGCACCGCGCAGCAGATTCATCAGCACAGTTTCAGCTTGATCGTCTGCATTATGGCCCACAGCAAGTTTGTTAATTTTCAGCTCTCTAGCAATACGGCCGAAAAAGCTGTAGCGGGCAAGTCTCCCTGCTTCTTCAACAGTGAGGTTATGTTTTTTCGCCAAAGATGCAACATCTACCTTCTCAGTGAAAAAAGGCAGCTTAAGCTCTGCTGCAAGCTTTCTCACATACTCCTGATCTGCATCTGCCTGCTTCCCTCTGAGGTCGTGGTGAAGATGCACCACAGCAAGCTCAAGCTTCATCTTTCTCGCCAGCCGCCAAAGCAAATGGAGCAGCGCTACAGAATCCGGTCCGCCTGAAACAGCTACAAGCAGCCCCTCGCAAGAGGAAAGCATCTGCCAGGAGGCAATAGTCTTCTGTACCTGGGGCAGCAGATCCACTTTATTCACCCCTTTAAGAAAGCAAAACCAAGCATTGAGCTTGGTTTCGTCTGAATCAATTACATTATAACTAATTTGCAGGGTTTTGTATAGTTAACCCACTGCAACTTGCTCCTCGCTGTCAGCTGCGAAAGAATCCTGCCAGCTGTATTCCCTTTGACAGGCCACAACTTTCAGGACCAGCACAGTCATATCGTCTTCCACCTGATTGAAGTTGATCTCCCGGGCCCTGCAGAGCAGCTCGTAGGCGATCTCTTCTGGATCTGTAGTCTGCAGCCGCTGCAGCATCCTAGCGATCCAATCCCCTCTGATGGCAGGTCCGCCGGAGCGCCGCAGCTGAGTTAGCCCGTCGGTGACCATCACCACTATGTCTCCATCCGCAAGTTTCCTGCTGGTGCTTTCGATTTCGATGGAACTCAGGATGCCGATAGGGAGACAGGCAGAATCTATCCGCACCACTTCCCTGCCACGCTTGATGTAAGTGGGAGCCGCACCAACTTTAATCAGCTCCAGCTGCCCTTTGTGCAGGTCGAAGACTGCCAGGTCAATGGTAGCGAAAGACTCCTCTACAGATCGTGCCAACAATACCGAATTTACAGTGCGCACTGCGCTTTCCCGATCGAAGCCGCTTTCCAACAGCCGTTTGAGAATGGAAATGGTGGCTTCACTCTGCAGGGCTGCTTCTGCTCCGCTGCCCATGCCGTCGCTCAGCGCCACAGCCAATTTCCCATCCTGGAGCTCCAAAAGGGCGTGGCTGTCTCCTGAAATTATTCCATCTGCCTTATTGAAGCGCTGGACAGAGCTTTCCACCTGGAAAGGCCGCTTAGGCACCAGATTGATTATACAGCGGCCGCGGCAATTCTGCCTGCCGCAGCGCACATTCCAAATCGTAAAATCTCGGCTTAAAATCTGCCCTACCAAAGGCGAAATGGCTTTTCTGCACTCTTCGGAGCCATCGCAAATGGTTTTGTCGATCTCTACTGCCACCTTGTTGTCTTCCAGTTCCATAACTTCAACTCTGCCGATCACAAACCCCAGCTTCGAAAGCTCCTTCTGTACCAATTCCTCCAAATCCTCTTTGAAAGTAACCTCAGTATTCAGCTCCATGGCCAAATTATCCATTACTTTGGCGATGCCCCGCAGCTGGCTTGAAACAATATTGCTGGTTTCCATTAACTTCTGCTGCCAGGAGCGATCCAAGCGCTGCATGGAAAAGAGATAGCGAAGAGTGGTAACCAGCCTCTCAAGATGAGGGCAAGAAGAACTGGAAAAGCCATCTGGATACCTCTGCTCTTCGATGGCGGCGATCAGTTCCATCATCTTTTGATAGGTAAAATAAAAATTTTCTTGCCAGCATAGGTCATAACTGCTGCAGGATTTGCAGATCTGGTTGGACAGTGCCTCTACCAAACGCTCCAGGCTAATGTTTCCGTCTTCGAAATTGGCGGCAGCGCCTTGGTTAAAGGTGCTGGAAAGCTCGCAGAATATTTCCGCAAATTGGCTTAATCTTTTTATGACAAGAGTCTGCAGCCTTTCCTGCTTCTTCTCTTCCAATTCCATGCGCTCCTCTGTCCCTGGCAGAGCACGGGACAAAGTCAGGGATAATCCTTTGGGCATGAAAACGAACAACAAAATGGCAATAAAAGATTCTGTTATGGTCGAGGTTAACTCTGCAGTTTGGGTAATCTGCAGAAACATAATTACAGTCCCTAAAAGAAACCCTCCGATTACCCCCCGCTTGCCGTAGTTTCTGAATGTACCGGCAAGGAGTCCTGCAAAAGCGCTTATGGCTATAAGATAGGGAGAGAAGTCCTGATTTAAAGCGCCCACAATCCCCACCAAGATCCCCGCTACAGCTCCAGCTCCTCCTCCCCCTACCAAAGCTAACAGCAAGATCAGAAGCCTGCCCATGACGTTGCCCAAAGAAAGGCCCATAATTTCCAGCTGCTCTGTGCCCATCAAAAGTGCCACTGTTAAAATGGTTAGGCAAATTATCTCCTCGTGCTGTAGGGCCCGCTGCCTCCAACCGCTTTTGCCCTTCCGCAAAGCGGGAAAACCGTAGACAAAGATAGCCGTAAGGAGCATGGCACATGCTGCCTCAATCACCAGGCTCAAGAGCCCAGGAAACCCCCTCCACCTGAAAAGCTCAACGCTCCCTCGCCCTAAAAATACTGCAGCCAGTGCCACCAGCGGCAGCTTTTCTATCTGCATACGCCTGTATGAACGCAGGTGCTTGTCCCAAAAAAACAGAAGCAAAAGGACTACAGCATAATCCAACGCCCACAGGCCTGGATAGTAGCTGAAAATTCCTAAAAAAACAGCCGCCCCAGTTGCATAGAGACGGCCTTTAGGCCCTGTACCTAAAAGATATGTAAGATAAGCGATCCCGAAGGGAAAGCTATCGCCAAGCATGCAGGCCCGGCCCAGCAAAAAGCCCAGGAAGTAATATGGCAGGTTTGCAAGGGTAAAAATACGCGCAAGAGCTTGTCTGATCGCTTTGGTGTGGTTCTTCTCCAGCTGTTTGATTTCTCTGACATTTACTCGCTGAAAGGTTGGTATCTCAGCCCTCTGCCATGTTTCCACCGGCAATCCCTCCATGCTTCATACTTAACTTTCATTATAGCAGAGGGCTTTGGGAGATCGTGTCGAACATTTTTGCCTGATTAAGGAAATATAAACAAAAAATCACCCAAACATCTCCATTATTCGACAAAAGCTCTAACAGCAACCTCAATTAATGCGTCTTTCGGCAGCCTTGCAACTTCAACCACCGCTCTGGCTGGTTTGACTCCCTCCCCCAGCCATTCTTCATACAAAGCATTGACTTTTTGGAAGTGGCCTAGATCTGTAAGGTAAATGGTCACTTCTAAAATATTTCCTTTATTGCTTCCTGCTGCTTCCAAAATCGCTTCCACATTGGCCAAAGCCTGCCTGGTCTGCTTTTCTATCCCCGAGACCAGCTCTCCCTCTGGTGTCAAAGGGATCTGGCCTGACAAAAAAAGGAGCTTTCCATACTGTACAGCCTGGGAATAAGGTCCGATGGCACCAGGCGCCTTATCAGTGATAATTTCTTTTTTCAATTCACGCACCTCCAGTTGTCATTTACAATGGGAAGCCTTGTTAATTACTGCGAAACACAGAGCACGCTGTTAATCTTTTGAAGAACAGCTGACAAAATCTAATCTAATTTTTTTGGGGAAAGCATAATCAAAAGCCTGGGCCAGATGTAAATAGAGGAGTAAACCAGAATTTTTCATTTATTCGCTTCAAAAATTTCCAGCTTGCCATCTGCAAACAACTCTCGCTTTACGATCCTGCAGAAAACAATTCTCACCAGAGTTATAAAAAGAAAAAAGGTTGTTTTTCCTGTTCCACCGATGGTACTAATATCAACATATACTATTTCACCTTGAGATATATCTATTTCCAGTTTCTTTGATCCTTTTTTTACTGGAAGTTTTGCCGTCAGCCTGTACACATTATTCCCTGGCACTTCCACTGCGATGTGCTGGTTATTTAATAAACTTAAAAAACCCCCTTGCCATCCCAAATTTTTATCGTCATTTTGCTTAAAGGATTTACTATCTGACGCGGCCACTTTATTACAATAAATGATTTGCCGCATCTCATATTGTTAACTCTTCCTTGCCATACCTCTAACTCCCTCCGCTTTCTCTCTGTTTCCTCGCATTCCTTCTCACGCTGGCTCTCGGCGGCGTAGCAATCCATGCATAAAATAGGAGAACCGGAAAAAAGAAATTCTCTGCCGCACTTAACACAAGTCTTTTTATTCTGCTCAATCTTCTCTTTAATAAAATCTTTCGAGAAATTAAACGCCTGCTCCCACAGCGGCATTTTTGCTTTACAGCGCTCACATGAATTCTCACCAGGACTAGTTTTCTTTAAACATTTACGACAGTGGTTGCTCATGTTACCACCTCTTAGATTTTAAATCTACATTAAACAGGCGCAGATGTCAATAAATCCTAGGCAAGGGCAAGGAGCGCGAGCAAATGCAGCATTTATATTTGTAAGGGATGCATTTACATTTTCAAATAACACCAGACCCGGACCCGGCAAAAAATGGGCTTGACAGACCACAGTTGATTTGCTATATTATAGCTGTGATTGGGGCGTCGCCAAGCTGGTAAGGCACAAGATTTTGGATCTTGCATTCCCTGGTTCGAGTCCAGGCGCCCCAGCCAAAGATAACATCCCCTCTTCAAGAAAGAGGGTTTTTTTGTTTAACTAGTAAAGGCGGCTTTTCAGCCGCCTTTTTTTAGTCCTTTTTCACCAAATCCAAGATGTTTACAGGCTGCCCTGTCTTGACAGAGATGTTGGCAGCCGCACCGATGAGCAGGGACATGGCACCTGCCCAGCTGTCTGCCATATGGCCTAGAGGATCTTCGCTGTAGCCGCGGAACATCATATTACGCAGGCGCTCATCTCCTCCGCCATGTCCTCCTTTTACCCTCGGCACTTCTATAACTTCTACCCCACCGTAAAGGGGATAAAAGCGAATGAGGTCGCTTGTTTCCTCTTCATCAATGCCTATAGCCACCTTATAAGGGTCTTGAGACACTAAGTTGGTTACCCTCTCTTTGAAGTTGGGGCTGTTCTTCTTACAGAATGTTTCAGCAGCTGAAAGCTCCAATCTTCCCTTTTCGCCATTGATCCCCATCCGCCAGCCCTCAAAGGGTGTGTATGAGTGAAGGCTGTAGCACAGCTGGGTGCCGCCGCTGTACTCCACAAGAGTTGCCATTGTGTCGTAGATATCGATCCGTTCGCCAAATACGCAGCGATCCCGCACATAACCGTCGCCTGCTTCTGTATCCAGATACAATTCTTTCAATGAGGGTGAGTTTTTGAGATCCAGGAAAAACTCGCATTTTTCTCCCAGCTCGCAGGTGAGGCAGCGCTCTCCGCGCTTTTCCCTGTTGGGGCCGTAAAAATTCAATTTCGCCATGGAGAAAACCCGTCTAGGCTCCTGCTCCAAAAGCCAGTTGACCAAATCAAAGTGATGGGTTGCTTTGTGGACGAAAAGGCCGCCGGAATTTTCCAGCTCCGCATGCCAGCGCCTGTAATAGTCTGCACCATGGCGGGTATCCAGATACCAGTGGAAATCCACGGAGAAGATTTTGCCCAAAATTCCCTGTTTCAAAAGCTCCTTGATTTTGGTCACATAAGGTGTGAAGCGATAGTTGAAGGTAACTGTAACTTTTTTGCCAGTCCTCTTCTCAGCATCCAAAATCTGCTGGCACTTCTCTGCGTCGATGGTCATGGGCTTTTCAGTGATCACATCTTTGCCATGCTCCAAGGCACGGACAATATATTCGTGATGATAGCTGTCTCGGGTAGTAACAATTACTATGTCGATTTCCTCTTTGGCCAGCATTTCATCAAAGTCTGTATATATCGGCAGATTTACTCCCAATTGATTGTTAGCCACCTGAGCCCTCAGTGGGTTGCGATCGCAGAGCGCAACAAGCTCTGCCACATCTTGATATTCCTTCACCAAAGGCCTGACGAACATACTTATGCCCCGTACGCCAACTCCGACGATTGCATATTTTTTCTTCATTAAATTATCCTCGCTTTCCTATTGAATCTCCTATGATTAATTCAGGTAAAATGCTTTCATGTACCAACTCGCCTGGGCCTGCCAGCAGCTGTTCAATCGCCCTTTTAGCCAAAGTCAAGGACGGCTGTGCTAACGTAGCCAGCCTTGGCCTGCCCAGCTGATCTAAATAAATCCCGTCATAACCCAAAACCGAGTAATCCTCTGGAACATGGAAGTTCCTCTCCTCCAGCGCCCGGATGAGCCCGACTGCGATCTCATCGTTGGTGGTAAAAGCAGCTGTGTAACCAGCTTCCAAAAACTTGTCCACAGCTGAGTATCCACCTAAGGTGCTTCCCTGACAAGAAATTATAACTTCTTCCGAAACTTCAAAACCTGCTTCCTCGTAAGCATCTTTAAAGCCCTGCCATTTGCTGCTGGCGGTGCCTTCGCCAATGAATGCGATCTTCCTGTGTCCTAATTCTATGAGCTTGGAAATTCCTGCTTTCACGCCGCCTCTGCGGTCCACATTAAAACTGCTGCAGTATTTGCTGTGGGTACCCAGGACAACTGTAGGCAGATTTCGCTGCTGGAGCAATTCCTCTGCCAGCTTCTCAGACAATCTTTGCCAGCAGATGATCAGTCCATCGATTTGCAAAGGCAAAAGCACTCGCAGACCTTCTTCCAAAGACAAAGGTGCGAAAACCAGTTTTTGGCCCTGGCTTGCTGCGTAATTTGCAAGTTGAGACAATAGTCTGTGCATATAAGGTTTCAGCACGCCTGCTCCACAAACGCCAATCAGGTTTGTTCTTCCTCCTGCCAGACCTCTTGCCAGGGGATTGGCAGAATAACCCATGGCTTCAGCAAGCTTCCTAACTCGTTCCCGGGTTTCTTCGGAGATCCTGCCGCTCCCTGAGAGAGCTCTGGAAGCAGTTGCTTCAGAAACACCGGCTGCTCGGGCCAAATCCTTCAGCAAGACTTGTTTTATTTTCTTCACCTCCTTGCGCAAGCGCTTACCCATATTATTCGCCGTCCAGCAGCTAATTCCTGTCTATTCTGCAAAAAATTTTTCCTACTCGAAAATTTTCAGCGCTCAACTTCCGCTGGCCTGTAGAAGGATGGTGAAACCTGCAATTTGAACGAATTTAAAACGGCGCATTCCCCACCCAATACGGAGTATGGGTGGGGTTAGCCGTTTTGTTGTCCTTGTTGTTCGATGTATTTCTTAATTACTTCAAGTGGCGCTCCGCCGGTTGTAAATAACATATAACTTCTGCTCCAAAAGAAGGGTTTCCAGTAGTACCGGCTTAGATGATCGGCAAACTCTTTTCGGATGTACCGCGACGAAACGGTTTTAAAGTTGTTC
>Ga0209537_1003717_pt1 | contig 13715 bp, 17 predicted proteins | sample BioPla4DNA1_FD_187698 | JGI IMG/M metagenome (GOLD analysis project Ga0209537, IMG submission 187698) | Biogas fermentation microbial communities from Germany - Plant 4 DNA1 (SPAdes) (version 2) | ecosystem: Engineered > Bioreactor > Anaerobic > Digestate | place: Bielefeld, North...
AGAGTGGTGTTGGAACAATCGAAGATGATAACTCAAGTGGTTACGGCTCAACAAATCAAGGTATGCTTGAAATGTCAAACGTTGATTTAGCAGAACAATTTACAGATATGATTGTAGCAAGTAGAGCATTCCAAGCATCAGGAAAAATGATAACTACTGGAGATGAAATTCTTCAAGACATAATTAATTTAAAAAGATAGGTAAATAGTTAACAGCTTTCAGTTTTCAAGTTTCAGTTAAGGAGTAAACTCCTGGGAGTTTATAAAATTAATAATTCAGCCCAGCTGAATTATTTCCTTAACTGATAACTGATAACTGGCAACTGATAACTGATATAATGGGGTGTTTTTATGATAGAAGTAACAGCTATGAATAATAAGAATTTTATATTAAATGCTGATCATATTGAAAAAATTGAAGAAGTGCCTGAAACTTTAATAACACTTACAAATGGGAAAAAATATATCGTATTAGAAAGTGTGGAAGAAGTAGTTGATGGAGTCCTTAAATATAAGAATAAAATTGTTACATACAGGTTATAGCGGGAGGCAGATTTTATGAAGAAAACAGATATTTTAACCGGAGTAGGTTTAGTGCTTGGGATAGCACTAGTAATATATGGAATAGTTATCGGTGGTCCACTAATATTATTCTGGGATTTTGCTTCTTTATTAATAACAGTAGGCGGATCATTTTCAGCCTTATTAATAACTTTTTCCTTAGATGAAATTAAAAATATGGGTAAGATTTTTATGCAGGCCTTTAAGGAATCTAACTCTTCAGGAAGGGATATTATAGTCCAATTTACAGATATATCAAAAAAGGCTAGAAGAGAAGGTCTATTATCTCTAGAAGATGAAATTAATGAAATGGAGGATCCATTTATTAAAAAGGGACTTCAAATGGTTGTTGATGGTGTAGAACCGGAGTTAATAAGGGAAATACTAGAACTGGAAATAACAGAGATGGAAGTAAGACATGAAAGAGGAGCAGGAATTTTCCAAACTTGGGGAGGATATGGACCTGCCTTTGGTATGATAGGAACTCTGATTGGACTTATTCAAATGCTTGCAAATGTAACTGATATTGCAAATATAACTAAAGGTATGGGAGTTGCCTTAATTACAACTTTTTATGGTTCTGCTTTAGCCAACATGATATGTCTTCCAATATATAGTAATCTTAAACAAAAGAATGATAAAGAAGTTGGAGAAAAAGAAATGATGCTGGAAGGTATTCTTGCAATCCAATCTGGTGTTAATCCAAGAATAGTAGAAGAAAAACTTATAGCTTATTTATCGCCAAAGGAAAAACTAGAGTATTTAAAGAATAGTGTTGAGAACGACAAAGGGGTTGTTATTTAATGGCAAGGAAAAAGATAAAAAGTGAAGGGCTTACTGGAAATGAGTGGATGGCTACTTATTCTGATACAGTTACATTACTTATGACCTTCTTCGTCTTACTATTTACATTATCCTCTCACAATACTGCAAAGGCTAATAAAACAGAAATAGCTATTGGAAATGCTGGTGGAACCTCTATACTGGAATTTGATCTATATGATGGGGAAGTTCCATTAATAGGTGGAGAATCAGATATAGAAGGAGAAGGAGTTCTAACTGAAAAAGAGCAAACCTTTAAGGAAGCAAAAGACTTTCTTAATAATAATCAGGAGCTTAAAGATGTAATTTCCATTGAAGATAATGAAAGAGGAGTTATTGTAGAATTAAAAGATAATATATTATTTGAATCTGCCAGCTCCCAGCTAAAACCAGACAGTAAAGCAATTTTAAATAAGGTAAGTGATTTACTACAAACTATGGATAATGATATTTTAGTTGAAGGACATACAGACAATATTCCAATAAATACATACGAATTTCCTTCTAACTGGGAATTATCTGCAGATAGAGCCGTAAATGTGGTAAGGTATTTTATTGAAGAAAGAGGACTAGATCCAACTAAGTTCAGTGCTTCTGGACATGGTGAGTATCACCCAGTGGCACCAAATGATACTTATGAAAATATGGCTAAAAATAGAAGGGTAAATATTTTGATAATAACATCTCAGGAGGGTGAAAATAATGGCTAAGAACAAAGAAGGGAAAAAAAGTAAGGGAAGAGTTTTTTTAATAATTTTTATAATTATAATAGCAATAGGCGGTGGCGTATATGCGGGAACATTACTTGCAATGAATAAAAATTCCACTAATCAACCAGTATATATTAAAGAAGCTTATTATGAAGTTGGTGAAATTTTTGTTAACTTAAGTGATGAAAATGAAAGAAGATATGCTAAGCTTAATTTGTCTATCAGTTATGATTCTGTAAATGAAGATTTAGCTGCTGAGTTAGAAGAAAAGGCAGTTGCAATTAAGGATATTGCAAATTTCTATTTTAAATCTTGTAAGGCAAAGGATTTTGATCCTGCAAATGAAGCTATACTAAAGGGAACATTAATTGAAAGAATAGATGCAAAGCTAACTTCAGGAAAGCTAGTAGATGCATATATAAGCGAAATCATAGTTCAATAAGGAAAGTAGAATGTAAATGGAATTAGCGGTTTTAATAATAAAATTACTATTAGCTTTAGTAGTAGTTTTTGGATTAATGTTTTTACTAGTAAAGCTTAGTAATAATAAATTAAATAAGATAAACCATGGAAAATATATAAAAGTCCTAGAAAGGACAAACTTATCTAAAGATAATTCTATAATTTTGTTAAAAGTAGGTAAGAAGGGGTATATCATTGGTTCTTCTAGTAAAGGTATAGAAAAATTAGAAGAAATTTCTGAAGAAGAAATTGCTCTTATTGATGAAAACAAAGAAAAACAAAAAGAAGAAATAAATCAGCAATATGAAGAAATCATAAAGAATTTAAGTTCGAAATTTAAGAAATTTAAGAATAGAAATAACTAAAAGGAAGATTAATATGAGTAAAAGAAATAGAATTATATTTATGGCTGTAGTTATAATATCCTTAACATTTATTTATAGTAAAAATGTAATGGCAGAACCCATAGATATACCAGATCTTAACATTTCCATTGGCGAAGAATCAACTTCTCCTCAAAATTATGTAGATAATATAAAGTTATTAATTATACTTACTATATTAACTTTATTACCATCTATAATAATTATGATGACATCATTTACAAGAATTGTAGTAGTTTTTTCTTTTTTGAAAAATGCTTTAGGAGCAGCACAATCAATACCTAATCAAATACTGACTGGTTTGGCAATATTTTTAACTATATTTATTATGAGACCAGTGTATAATGAAATTAATGAGAATGCCTTTAAGCCTTTTATGGAAAATACAATTACTCAAGAGGAAGCTATGGAAAATGCAAGCAAGCCTTTAAGAAACTTTATGTTAAAGGAAACTAGGCAGAAGGATTTAGAATTATTTATTGAGACGTCAGATTTAAATAGTGAAGAAATTACAAAGGAAAATATTCCTTTAACAGTTGTTATACCAGCTTTTGCAATTAGCGAATTAAAAACTGCCTTTCAAATTGGATTTTTAATATATCTGCCATTTTTAATTATAGATATGGTAGTTTCAAGTATTCTAATGTCAATGGGTATGTTTATGATTCCACCGGTAATGGTTTCCCTACCTTTTAAATTACTATTATTTGTAATGGTTGATGGTTGGAATTTATTAGTTAAATCTTTAATTTCAAGTTTTGGAGGATAGGCAGAAAAATGAGTGAAAATCTAGTTACTGGAATTGTTAAAGATTCCTTATTTACAGCTTTAAAAGTAGTAGGACCAATTTTGTTAGTTTCTATTTTAATAGGATTAATAATAAGTATATTTCAAGCAACAACTCAAATTCAAGAACAGACTTTAACCTTTGTTCCTAAATTGATTGGAGTGGCACTAACAGGGTTACTTTTGGGGAGCTTTATGTCACAAACTATTATGGATTTTACAAAGAGAATATTTGAGATAATTGTTAATATATCTTAGGGGGTAGGAAGGTATGATAGATACAGCCTACTTCTTAGCACTAATTTTCGTATTTTTAAGAATAGCAGCTTTTTTAGGAATTTCAAATGTGTTTTTTCCCACTGGAACTCCAAATAAACTTAAAATCTTTATTTCATTAATCCTTTCCTTTTCATTGCTTGGGGGAATAGATTATTCAAGTGTAAATCAAATAACAAGCAATTATTATTTAATTACATATGCCATAAATGAAATTTTAACTGGATTAATATTTGGACTAATAGTTGATACATCCTTTAAAATCATTATTATGGCAGGAAGTTTACTAGATTTACATATCGGGTTAAGTATGGTTAACATAATAGATCCAAATAGTAAAGTTAACACAACCTTAAATGGAAATTTACTTCACTCTATTGCAATGATGATTTTCTTTATTGTAGATGGTCATCATCTATTAATTAAGTCATTAATAGAAAGTTTCAATTTACTGTCCTTAGGCAGGAGTATTATATTTGGTGAAACATTGATGGCTTTAATTGGAATAATAGTAGAGTATTTTATAATAGGATTGAAAATAGCAATACCAATAGTATTGATAATAATATTAACAGATCTTTGTATGGGATTAATTTCAAGGGCCGTTCCCCAAATAAATGTAATGATCCTTGGTATGCCTGTGAAAATGCTAGTTGGAATGATTGCAATATCCCTATCTTTACCCTTAATAGTAAAGATAATAATTAGTAATATTAGCTATATACCAGAAATAATTAGAAAGATCATAACAGCAGTTCCTCTTGTTTTTTTCATAGCTTCTGATGAGAAAACAGAAGAGGCAACTCCTAAAAGAAAAAGTGATGCAAGAAAAAAAGGGCAGATAGCTAGAAGTAAAGATGTAGGATTAGCTATCACCTTTATAGCTACAATACTTGTAATTGTAATCTTAAGTGATACTGTAGTGGGTTCATTTAAAAAAAATATTATTTATTTTTTAAGTGAAGCTGGATCAATCGAATTAACAAATGGAACAGTAAAGGGATTAACTTCCTTAGTTTTAAGTAAAATGGCAACTACATTATTGCCAATTGTTCTTCCAATTATGGTAGCTGGAGTTGCAGCTAGTTTATTGCAGTCAGGATTTTTAATAGTAAAAGACGCTATTAAACCTTCCCTTGGCAAACTAAATCCTATAAATGGATTTAAAAATATGTTTTCTAAAAGGTCTGCAGTAGAATTAATTAAGAACCTTATTTCTATTTCAATTATTGTATATTTGGCCTATTCCTATGTAAAAGATAATTTTTATAAAATTCTTAATATTGGCAATCTATATCTTCCAACAATGGGGGTAGAAGTTAAGTCATTATTATTAGGTATTTTTTATAGAATAGCAATATTTGTAGTAGCTGTTGCAGCAATAGATTATTTAGTGCAAGTATTATTGCATAAAAAAGAAATGAGGATGACAAAGGAAGAAATAAAAGAAGAATATAAACAAATGGAAGGGGATCCTCAAATTAAGTCTAAAATTAAGCAAAAACAAAGGGAAATGTCAAGAAGAAGAATGATAGATTCTGTAGGGGATGCTACTGTTGTTATAACAAACCCAACTCATTTAGCGGTGGCAATAAAATATGAAGAAGGTAACATGGAAGCACCGCAAGTAGTGGCTAAAGGTGCAGATCTACTTGCTATGAAAATTAAGGAAAAAGCAAGAGAAAGTGATGTGCCGATTATTGAAAATAAGCCCCTAGCAAGAATGATATATGAGCAGGTTGAAATAGATAAATATATACCTCAAGATATGTATCAAGCGGTAGCTGAAATATTGGCTATGGTATATAAATTAGATAAGAAAAAAAGAGCTAAGAGATAAAGAAGGACGGGATGAGGTTGAAATTTGATATTAAAAAGAATACAGATGTATTAGTTGCATTTGGTGTATTAGGTATTGTACTTATGATAATAATACCTCTACCTACATTTATTTTAGATTTGTTATTAGCATTTAATATACTAATATCTGCAGGAATATTAGTAATGACTATGTTTACAACTCATGTATTACAATTTTCTATATTTCCTACATTATTACTTATTACTACATTATTAAGATTAGGTTTAAACATTTCATCTACAAGGCTTATTTTAAGTCAAGGTAATGCAGGTGAAATAATAGCTGCCTTTGGTGATTTCGTAATAGGTGGTAACTATGTTGTTGGTATTATAATATTTATAATTATTGTAATCATTAATATGATGGTAATAACTAATGGTGCTGGTAGAGTAGCTGAAGTTTCAGCAAGATTTACATTAGATGCTATGCCTGGTAAACAAATGAGTATAGATGCTGATTTAAATGCAGGTGTAATTGATGATGCTACTGCTAGGCAAAGAAGGGAAGACCTTCAATCAGAAGCAGACTTCTATGGATCCATGGATGGTGCCAATAAGTTCGTTAAAGGTGATGCAATAGCAGGTATAATAATTACATTAATAAATATTATTGGTGGGATAATTATAGGTGTAATGAATGGAACAAGCATTCAAGAAGCTGCTGCCCTTTATACACAGCTTACTGTTGGGGATGGATTAGTTAGTCAACTTCCGGCTCTACTTATATCTACAGCATCAGGTATTTTGGTTACTAGAGCTGGAAATTCTGAAAACTTTGGTAAAACATTTACTAGTCAACTTACAGCCTTTCCAATTGCTATGGCTATAGTTTCCATAGCAATGCTTTCCTTAGCTTTAATACCGTCAATGCCAAAGATTCCATTTGTATTGACAGCTGTATCTTTTGGGTATTTATCATTTGTATTAATTAAAGAGGAAAGAAAAAAGGAAGAAATGGCAATTGCACAAGTAGAGGAAGAGCATACAGAGCTTGAGCGAAAAGAGCCTGAAAATGTTATGAATTTAATTTCAGTAGAGCCAATGGAAGTTGAAATTGGATATGGTTTAATACCTTTAGCTGATGAATCTACTGGTGGGGATCTTCTTCAAAGAATAGCTTCAGTTAGAAGACAATGTGCAATTGAGATGGGAATAATTGTACAACCTATTAGAATTAGGGATAATCTACAATTAAAAACAAATGAATATGTAATAAAAATAAGGGGAACTGTAGTGGCTTCCTCTGAATTAATGCCAAGTATGCTTTTATGTATGGATCCTACTGGAGATAATACTAAAATAGAGGGTATAAGGACTATTGAACCTACCTTTAACTTACCGGCTGTTTGGATAAACATTGATAAAAGAGAAGAAGCCGAGATACAAGGATTAACAGTAGTTGACCCTACAACTGTTATGGTTACTCACTTAACAGAAACAATCAAAGCCCATTCCTATGAATTATTAGGAAGACAAGAGGTTCAATTAATAGTAGACAATACTAGGGAAAGATATAGCGCTGTTGTTGATGAACTTATACCTGATCTTATGACAATAGGAGAACTACAAAAGGTACTTCAAAATTTATTAAGAGAAAAGGTGCCAATAAAAGACATGGTTACTATTATGGAGTCCTTAGCAGATAACTCAAGATTAACAAAAGATATTGAACTTTTAACTGAATATGTTAGATTTGCTTTAGCTAGAGTTATTTGTAATCAAATAATAGATGAAACTAGAACTGTCACTGTAGCAACCTTATCGCCACAAATTGAAGAAATTATTGCAGCCAATACTCAAAAATCAACCCAGGGTTCATTCCCAGCTGTAGATCCAGATACAACTACTAGAATACTAGAATGTATTAGAGATGTAATGGATAGAATTAATTTCTACAACAATCAACCGGTTATATTAGTTTCACCTAACATTAGACCTGTGTTTAGAAAACTTATAGAAATGGTATATCCACACATAATGGTTGTATCTTTAAATGAAATTCCAAATGATGTACAAATAAGAACTGAAGGAGTTGTATCATTATAATGGTAATAAAAAAATACTTAGTAAAGGATATGAATGAAGCTCTTACAAGAATTCGCTATGAAATGGGTAAGGATGCTATTATTATTAGTCAAAGAAAAGTAAGAAAACCAGGTTTCTCAGGATATTTTAAGCCTAAAATGGTTGAGGTTACAGCTGCTTTAGAAAATAATAAAATTGATAAAAATAGTAAGTATAAGAAAAATGATGACATTGATATAAATGAATCTATAAATAGCATTAAGAAATTAATGAAGGACAAAACTAAGGAACTTAACAAAAGCTCAGATAACCAAAAGGAAGAAATAACTATAAATCCTGCATCTATTGATGACAATATAAAGGATGAAGTAAAAGAAATAAAAGATCTATTAAATAAGGTTATTAAAAATACAGCTAAAGAAAAGGAAGAAGATGAAGTAGTATCATACTTAAGAGATATTGATGTAGAAGAAGCCTTGCTAGAAGACCTTTTACGTAAGGAATATGATAGCTTAGATAAGTTTAAAGAGGATTTTAAAGAATTAATTAAGGAAGATGTAAAAATATCTACTGAAGGCTTATATGGTAAAGTAGTTTTAGTAGGGCCAACAGGAGTTGGGAAAACTACTACTATAGCAAAGCTAGCTGGAAGACTTGCTTTAATTGATAAAAAAAAAGTTGGTTTAATTACCATTGATACATATAGAATAGGTGCTGTAGATCAGCTAAGAACTTATGCAGAAATTATGAATATTCCCTTTAAAGTTGTAATAACATTAAAAGAAATGGAATCAGCAGTAGATGACTTAAAAGACTGTGATATAATATTAATAGATACAACAGGAAGAAGCAGTAAAAATACTATGCAAATTTCTGAATTAAGAGCCTTTACTCAAAAGATTGTCCCAGATTGTACCATGCTTGTTATAAGTGGAACTACTAAAAATAGAGATATAGACACTATATTAAATGGCTATAGTGAGTTAAATTACGAAAAGCTAATAATAACTAAATTAGATGAAACTAGTACCTATGGTTCCATTTATAATATATCAAAAAAATCTAGCAAGCCTATAGCATATATTACAACGGGACAAAATGTACCAGATGATATAAAATCACCATCCTTTGAGGAGATAGAAAAATTAATACTAGGGGAGGACAATATATGTTAGATCAAGCTGAAAGCTTAAGAAGACTAGCTAAGGGAGAGCCTCTAGTAAATAATAAGAAAAAAACTAAAATCATTACAGTAACTTCAGGTAAGGGTGGAGTAGGAAAGAGCAATTTTGTTGTTAACTTATCAATAGCCTTAACACAAATGGGAAAAAAGGTCCTTATTTTTGATGCAGACATAGGAATGGGCAATGATGATGTTCTTATGGGAATATATCCAAAGAATAATGTACTAGATCTAATAAATGGGAATCTTTCAATAGAAGAAGTTATAGTTGAAGGTCCTGGGGGAGTTAAGCTTTTACCAGGGGGAAGTGGTCTTAATAATATTGAAGATCTTCAACAGAATCAAAGGGATTTGTTTTTAAGAAAGATAGAAACGCTAGAAGGCTTTGATTATATATTTATAGATACAGGAGCTGGAATTAGCAGAAGTGTTCTTGCCTTTATTGCCTGCTCAGATGAATTTATATTAGTTACCACACCTGAGCCAACATCCTTAACAGATGGATACAGTTTATTAAAAGCTGTTAATCATTTTAAAATTAAAAATAAGGGGAATATAGTTGTAAATAGGATTATTGATAAAAAAGAAGGAGATAATACTTTTGCAAAATTTAAAACAGCTGTAAATAGATTTTTATCTATAGATGTAAAGTATTTAGGATATGTTTATGAGGATAGAAAGCTGCTTATGGCTGTAAGAGAACAAAAGCCTTTTGTAATATCCAATCCTACTTGCGATGCAGCTAGATGCATTAAAAATATTGGAGATAAATTATTAGGGGAAGAAAGAGAAATAAAGGGTATAGGAGCTAAGGGATTGTTTAAAAAGTTATTTAGTATTTTTAATTAGGGGGAATAAAAGTGGATAAGTTGAAACTAGAGATTAATAATAAAATTGAGGTTATTTATGGTGAAAAAAATTATAAATCCGTAATTCAAGATATTAGGGAAGAAGAGGATGAGATATTAATTTCTATTCCAGTTTTAGATGGAGAATATTTAACTTTAGTAACTAGGAGAGTTATAGAGCAAATTTACTATGATAACAATGGTAATGTTTATCAATTTAAAAGCAAAGTTTTAGGAAGAATTAAAGAAAAAAAATTATCCTTATACAGATTTAGTTCTCCCTTTGATGTAAGAAAAATACAAAGAAGAGATTATGTAAGAGTAAATTTTATTAAGGCAATTAATTACTTAAGTTCAAAAGATATAGAGAAGGAAAAATACAAAAAAGCATTACTACTTGATTTAAGTGGTGGTGGTATGAAAATAAAGGTAGATGAAAAATTAGATAAGAATGATCTTATTTTTTCAAAAATAATTTATGACGATTCTATAATAGATGTAAATGGAAAAGTAGTAAGGGTAGAAAAAACAGAAGATAAGGAATATATTTGTGGAATAAATTTCTCTGATATAGAGGAAAGAACTAGAGAGGAAATAATAAGAATTGTTTTTAAAGTAATGAGAAAACAAAGGGAACTTATTTAAGGAGGTTAATAATATGGAGGCTCAAAGTCCATTAATTCAAAAGGAACAAATAGTTGAAAAATATATACCATTAGTTAAATATTTAGCTTCAAGAGTTAGTTTTGGAAAAACAAAATATTTAGAATACGAAGATTTAGTTGGATATGGAATTATTGGACTTTTAGATGCAATTAATAGATATGATCCTGATAAAGGTATGAAGTTTTCATCTTATGCCACTTTAAGAATAAGGGGGGCAATGATAGATGAAATAAGAAAAAACAGGCCAATATCTAAAGGGGCAATGGATAAATTAGCTAAATATAATGAAGCTATAGAGAGGCTGCAAAATATCCTAATGAGAGAGCCTACCCATGAGGAAATTGCTAGGGATATGAATTTATCTATTGATGAAGTTTCACATATTGAAAATTATATAAACTATATGTCAGTAATATCTTTAGAAGCTATAATATATTCTGATGATGATGATTTAACCATAATGGAAACCCTAGAAGATAAAGATTCAATATCTCCAGAAGAATCTTTAGAAAATAAGGAAAGGGTAGAAATCTTAGAAAAGGCCATAGATAAGTTAAAAGAAAAAGATAAGTTAGTATTAAACTTATATTATTATGAAAAATTAACTCTTAAAGAAATAGGACAAATATTAGAAGTATCAGAATCTAGGGTTAGTCAGTTACATAGCAGGGCTATTAGAAATTTAAGAGCCATAATGCAGAAAATAAATTATATTTAGAGGAGGGCTAATATGCTTCCTTGGGTAATAATATTAATTGGAATAGTGATTATAATAATAAATATTAGAGAAGTACATAAAGAAAATAATAATTTTGTTAAAAATGAAAAGCCAACTTTTAACGAAATATTAAAAAAAGAAGAAGTTAATAATAATAGAGATTATGATAAGGAAATAATTTCAATAAGAAGAGACATGGCAGAAACGGTATTAGATCTGCAAAAAGAAATTGAGGAGTTAAGAGCTTCCTTAAATTTTATTTATAAGTATAATAAAGTTAATGAATTAAACGATAATATTAATGTTGAAAATATTAATGAAAATGAAGATATTAAAGAAAGTATAATTGAAAAAGACGAAAATTTAAATTTAAATGAAAGTGTTATTTCAGAAATAAATTTTTCACATAAAGAAAATAATAACTTTAAAGAAGAGAAAAAAGATGATAAGCTGCAAAGGGTAAAAGAGCTTTTAGAAGAAGGCTTAAGCCATGAGGAAATTTGCAATAAGTTATCGATAGGTAAGGGGGAAGTATTATTAATAAAAGGATTATTAAAATAATAGACAGCATGTTAAACCTTTTAAAAGATAGAAAAATTCTTATTGGTATAGGAATTGGAATGATTATTACTTCTTTGCTAACGTTAGGATTTGGTAACAGGCAGCTTTCCGATAGCGAAATAGAAGAACGAGCAAGGAAAATGGGAATGCATTTTGAAGATGAATGTAAAGTATTATTTGAAGGGGATGAGATTAATGATTAGAAGTTTGTATACATCAGTTTCAGGATTAATAACCTTAGAGAAGAAACAAGCAAATATAAATAATAACATAGCAAATGCAAATACAATCGGCTTTAAAACTGATAATTTAGTAACTAAAAGTTTTGATGAGGTTATGATTCAAAATAAAGATAAAGTGGTAGGAGGAAGAAATGTAGTACAAAAGCTTGGTACTATAAGTTTAGGATCAGAAATAGACACAGTTAGCACTTCCTTTACACAAGGCTCATTAAAATATACAGACAAAAAAACAGATTTTGCAATTGAAGGAAGAGGTTTTTTTGTAGTTCAAAGAGAAAATGAAGCAGTATATACAAGAGATGGTAATTTTAAAATAGGAAATGATGGATACTTAATGACTACAAGCGGAGATAGAGTATTAGGAATAAATAAAAATACTGGAAACTTAGAGCCAATTTTTGTGGGAGCAGATGAAATGGTATTAGATAATAACAATAATTTATTTATAGGAAATACTGCAACTCATACCCTTGCAACAGCTGATTTTGAAGACTATAATGCTTTAGAAAAGATTGGAGACAACTATTACAGAGATGAAAATCCAATATTAAATGCTGCTGTAAATGTAACTCAAGGAGCATTAGAATCTTCAAATGTAAATATTGCTAATGAAATGATCAATATGATGACTACAATGAGAAATTTTGAGACAAATCAAAAAATGGTTCAAATAATAGATGAAACCTTAGGTAAGGCAGCAAACGAAATTGGAACAGTAAGATAGTAGGAGGAAGCTTATGTTAAGAACACTATGGACAAGCAGATCAGCAATGAATGCTAATCAGGAAAAAATGAATGTTATTTCAAACAATATAGTAAATTCTACAACAACAGGATATAAAAAAGTAGAAGTTGGCTTTAAGGATCTATTAACAGAATCATTAGACAAAAAAGGTATACCTCTAAATGATGAAAATGCATTAATAGGTACAGGAGCTAAAACAACTGGATTATATAGAGATAATAGCCAGGGTACCCTGCAGGAAACAGCTATAAATACAGATTTAGCTATAGATGGAGAAGGATTTTTTAAAGTTATTAATACAAATGGTCAAGAAGCCTATACAAGAGACGGTTCTTTTAAAATTGATGCTTTAGGAAGGCTAGTTAATTCTAGTGGAAGTGTCTTAGAACTTGATTATATTGATGGATATTCAGAAGCAAATGTTAATTTCACTCCAAATAATATTTTAGTAGATACAAATGGACAAGTTTTTATAAAAGAATTAGATACTTTTAATAAGGTTGCTGATATCCCCCTTTATAAAGCTATAGGAGACAATGCATTTCTATCTATAGGAAATAACCTATACACTCCAGCAGAGGGAACAGAAGTTCAAAGAACAGCTAATGCGGATATTTACCAAGGAATGCTTGAAGGTTCAAATGTAGATATGGCAGAAGAAATGTCAGAAATGATAGTAACCCAAAGAGCCTTCCAATTAAGCTCAAAAGGAATTACAACTGCTGACGAAATGTGGCAGATGATAAACAACATGAGAAGATAGGAACAGGTGTCAAATTTTAGTTTTCAGATTTCAGTTAATAAAATAATTCAGCTTTACTGAATTATAAAAAATAAAACCGTTGCATTTTTGCAACGGTTTTTTGTT
>Ga0209537_1003720_pt1 | contig 13696 bp, 10 predicted proteins | sample BioPla4DNA1_FD_187698 | JGI IMG/M metagenome (GOLD analysis project Ga0209537, IMG submission 187698) | Biogas fermentation microbial communities from Germany - Plant 4 DNA1 (SPAdes) (version 2) | ecosystem: Engineered > Bioreactor > Anaerobic > Digestate | place: Bielefeld, North...
GCATCAGGGTTTCCCCCATTGTGCAATATTCCCCACTGCTGCCTCCCGTAGGAGTCTGGGCCGTGTCTCAGTCCCAATGTGGCCGATCACCCTCTCAGGTCGGCTACGCATCGTCGCCTTGGTGAGCCGTTACCTCACCAACTAGCTAATGCGCCGCGGGCCCATCTTATAGCGGATTGCTCCTTTGATTGAAGCTTCATGCGAAGCTTCAATATTATGCGGTATTAATCTCCCTTTCGGGAGGCTATTCCCCTCTATAAGGCAGGTTGCCCACGTGTTACTCACCCGTCCGCCGCTAGGTTCATTCCCGAAGGAAATCACCTCGCTCGACTTGCATGTGTTAGGCACGCCGCCAGCGTTCGTCCTGAGCCAGGATCAAACTCTCACTAAAAAGTTTAATCTGTCTCAAATTACTTTGAGTTAATCTTAGACGTTCAAAAGAATTGCTGGTTTTGTTATACTTAATATTCTGTTCAATTTTCAAAGACCAAAATCAAATTCTCATTTGATTTTCTTTATCGCTTTTAAGTGACTTTTTAAGTATATAATTATTAAAGAAATTTGTCAATATTTTTTTCTTTTTTTTAATTATATTTATATTTTTTAAATATTTTGTCTGTAGCGACATTGACTATATTATCATGTGGATATTTTTTTATAATATATATTAAAGTCAATATATCTAAAATACATCTAAATATCTTAATAATTTAAACTATTCCTTTTAATTCCTTATATTGATACGTTAGGAGTAGTTGTCCTTATATTTTGTCAAAAATAAGAAAATTTCAATATAATTTGTAGTAAAAAAAGCGAATCCTACTAAAAATTCGCTTTCTAAGAATATATCGTATTTTAAAACCAAATTTCATTAAGATATTCCTGTATAGTTCTATCAGATGAAAATACTCCTGAACTCGCTATATTAATTCCACACTTTTTCTGCCAGTTGCAGCAATCACTATATAATTTATCTACTTTATCTTGAGCTTCTAAATAGCTATTAAAATCCTTTAATACAAAGAACTCATCATTATATCTTAGAAGATTATCATAAATTATTCTAAACCTATCTTTATCACTGGAATAAGTTCCATCTACCAAACTGTCAACAACTCTCTTTATTCTATAATCCTTATTATATAGATCATAAGAATAATATCCATGATTATTATATATATCCAATACTTCCTCTGATTTTGTTCCAAATATAATTATATTATCTTCACCAACATTTTCTTTTATTTCAATATTTGCCCCATCTAATGTTGCAATAGTTAAAGCTCCATTCATCATAAACTTCATATTTGATGTTCCTGATGCTTCTTTTGTAGCCATGGATATTTGCTCGCTTAAATCAGTTGCAGGAATTATTCTCTCTGCCAAGGAAACATTATAATTTTCCATAAATATAACTTTTATTTTATCATTTACTCTCTTATCATTATTAATTTTATCTGCCACTACATTAATTAGCTCAATAATATTTTTTGCTAACAAATATCCTGGTGCAGCTTTACCAGCAAATATAAAAGTTCTATTATTAATATTAAGACAAGGATTTTCTATTATTCTATTATATAAATCCATTATTCTAAGACAATTTAGTACTTGCCTCTTATATCCGTGAATCCTTTTTATTTGAGTATCAAATATAGATCTTGGATCTACTTTAATATTTTTTATATTATATATATAATTAGCCAAGTTAATCTTATTATCTAATTTTATACTGCATAATTCTTTTAAAACTAGTTTATCTTTTAATTTATCTTTAAATTCTATCAATCTCAAAGGTTCTTTAATAAAGCCATCCCCTATATTTTCTATTAATAAATCTCTTAATTTAGGATTTATTTTCAGTAGCCATCTTCTATGATTTATTCCATTAGTTTTATTATTAAATTTTTCAGGATAATAATTATAAAAATCAACCATTTCTCTATTTTTTAATATCTCTGTATGAAGTTTCGCAACGCCATTTACGCTATGGCTCCCTACAATAGCAAGATGAGCCATTTTAACATAACCATCAGCTATTATTGCCATTTTAGATATCCTATTCCATTCACCTGGGTACCTACCCCATAATTTTCTGCAAAATCTTTCATTTATTTCTTCTATTATCATATAAATTCTAGGTAAAAGGCTTTTTAGCATATCTACTGGCCACTTTTCTAAAGCTTCTGATAAAATAGTGTGATTTGTATAAGCTACAGTTTTATTAGTTATACCCCAAGCTTCCTCCCAAGATAGTCCTTCTTCATCTATCAATATTCTAATTAATTCCGGAATTACTAAAACAGGATGGGTATCATTTATGTGAATAGCAATTTTTTCATTTAACCTTCTTATTTCACCATTATTACTTTTGTATTTTTTTATTATACTTTGAAGTCCTGCTGATACGAAAAAATATTCTTGTCTTAATCTAAGAACTTTTCCTTCATGACTAGAATCATTTGGATATAGTATTGAGGTAATTGACTCAACAGAATTTTTATATTCGTATGCTCTTAAAAAGTCTCCCCTACTAAAAGCTTCAAAATCAAATTCATTATTAACTGCCTCTGCACTCCATAATCTTAATGTATTAACCACTCCATTATTATAGCCAATAATCGGTGTATCATAAGGAACCGCTAGTACAGTTTCATAATTATAGTGATTAGCAACAAGCTTGTTATTAATATTTTCTAAACTTACCTCGCCACCAAACTTAACAATTTCAGCTTCGTCTCTCTTTTTAATCTCCCATGGATTATTTTGTTCTAGCCAATTATCAGGAACTTCTACTTGTTTACCATCTATTATTTTTTGATTAAAAAAACCATATTTATATCTTATTCCACAGCCATGACCTGCTATTGCTAATGAAGACATAGAATCTAAGAAACAAGCAGCTAACCTACCTAAGCCACCATTCCCTAAGCCTTGATCATTTTCTAATTCTTCTAATTCAGCTAAATCTATATTTAAATCTGCTAAAGCTTCCTGACAAAGTTCTCTTATTCCTAAATTTATTAAATTATCACTTAATAGCCTTCCTATTAAAAACTCCATTGAAAAATAATATATTTCTTTTTGATTATTTTGTTTATATCTATTTTGAGTATTTAGCCAATCATTTATAACTTGCTCTCTTATTAAACTTCCCAATACATAATATTTTTGTTCCTTAGTACCATCTTCTATACTTTTTCCGATTAATTCTAAAAACCTTTCACTAAACTGTTTTTTAAAAGATTCCTTATTTATATTTTTCATAGATGGCTCCTCCTTCTTGACTAAATCCATTCTTAATTCATTATATTTTTTTTAAGATAAATAGTTCTCTCAATAATTCTGTCCACATATGATAAAAAATTATCAACAATAACTCTACAATTTAAAAAATCTATTGTTAATATTTTTTATAAATTTAGTCTTTATTTATAAAACATTTGATATTATTCCATTTATATTCAATTGATAATTATTATTTTATAATATATAATATTGTTAAATGAATGAAATTGCAAAAGGAGATTTAGAATGAATTCAAGTAGTACAGATAAGAAAAAAGTAAAAGAAATACAAGCTCCAAAAAAGGTTAAATATCAATGCTTGCATACTACTGAAGCAAGAGAATGTACTTGTATTAGAAGTAAGGGACTTGTTTTAACTAAATAAACTAATCACTATAACAAAACATATTTAAAGCAAACTAAATTTTACAAATTTAAAAAACACCCTATAGAATGGATACTTTAAAGCAAACTATTCTATAGGGTATATTTTTGCTAACTTCTACTTAGCTTCTTAAAGCTTCTTTTAATTCTTTAACTAAGCTTACTGCTCTTTTTATCCCCTCTTCTTTATTATCAGTAGATGCCATACGCTTTATGATGGCACTTCCAACAATTACACCTTCTGCATATTTTGAAAACTCTTTTGTCATTTCTACATTTGATACACCAAAACCAATAGCTTTAGGCAGCTGGCTATATTCTTTTATTAAATTTATATAATTACTCAAATCTGTAGATATATTCTCTCTAGTTCCTGTTACTCCATTAATAGATACACAATATACAAAACCCTTGCCTTCTTTTAAAATATTTTTAATTCTTTCTTCCGATGCAGGAGCTACCATTGGAAGAATATAAATATCATTTTCATAAGCAAATTCCATTATTTCTCCCCTCTCCTCTAAAGGCAAGTCTGGAATTATAAGTCCATCAATACCAGATTTACTGCAATCCCTAATAAACTTTTCAATTCCATATTTAAATATACAATTGTAATAAACTAAATATATTAGGGGGATAGAAGATTGTTTTCTAATATCTTTCACAGCCTGCATTATATCTTTTATTTTTATTCCCTTATTTAATGCCCTTTGAGAGGACTCTTGAATAACTTCACCATCTGCTACTGGATCAGAATAGGGAATTCCTAACTCAATAATATCTGCACCTGCCTTTTCTATTTCTAAAGCTAACTCTACAGTTGTGCCTATATCTGGATCTCCTGCAGTTATAAAAGTAATTAAGGCTTTCTCATTCTTTTCCTTTAACTTCTTAAATTTTAAATCTATTCTGTTCATTTAAGTTCCACCCCCATCTCTTCTGCAACTATATTGATATCTTTATCTCCTCTTCCTGAAAGATTAACTATTATTATCTCTTCCTTCCTTAATGTAGGTGCTAGCTTCAAAGCATAGGCAATGGCATGGGAACTCTCTATTGCAGGTATAATCCCCTCTACTAAACAAAGTTCCTTAAAAGCACCTATAGCCTCCTTATCTGTTATAGCTACATAATTAGCTCTCTTTGTATCCTTTAAATAAGCATGTTCTGGTCCAACACCAGGATAATCGAGACCTGCAGATATAGAGTAAACAGGCATTATTTGTCCATCTTCATCCTGCAGCACATAGGTTTTCATACCATGAATCACCCCTAAGCTCCCTTTTGTAACTGTGGCTGCGTGCTGATCTGTATCTAGTCCAAGGCCTGCAGCCTCTACTCCTATAAGCTTTACTTCTTTATCTTCTATAAAGGGATAAAAAATACCCATAGCATTACTTCCACCACCTACACAAGCTATAAGATAATCTGGAAGTCTTCCCTCTTTCTCAATTATCTGCCTCCTTGCTTCATCGCCTATTATTCGTTGAAAATCTCTTACCATAGTTGGATATGGATGAGGCCCCATAACAGAACCTATTACATAGAAGGTGCTATCAATATTAGTTACCCAATCTCTAAAGGCTCCATTTACTGCATCCTTTAAAGTGCCTGTCCCACTTTTAATAGCTGTAACCTTGGCTCCTAGCATTTTCATTTTAAATACATTAAGAGACTGCCTTCTTATATCCTCTTCACCCATAAATATTTCACATTCCATTTTTAGCAATGCTGCAACAGTGGCGGTAGCAACCCCATGCTGACCTGCCCCTGTTTCTGCTATAACTCTTTTCTTCCCCATCCTTTTAGCCAGAAGTATTTGCCCTAAAACATTATTTATTTTATGGGCTCCTGTATGATTCAAATCTTCTCTTTTAAGATATATTTTAGCTCCTCCATATTTTTCAGATAGCCCTCTTGCATAATATAATGGGGTTTCCCTGCCACTATACTCTTTTAAATAATACTTATATTCTTCTAGAAACCTTTCATCCTTAATAGCTTTTTCAAATTCTACCTCAAGCTCCATTACTGCATTCATAACTGTTTCAGGTACATATTGCCCACCAAATTGTCCAAATCTCCCTTTCATATAAAACTCCTCACTTTCCCTATAAAGTCTTTAATTTTTTTATAATCTTTAACACCCTGACTCTCAACTCCACTAGATACATCAACTGCAAAAGGCCTTACAACTTTAATGGCTTCAGTAATATTTTCAATACTTAGGCCTCCTGCCAAAATTATTTTGTTTTGTAAATTAAAATCCTTTAATATATTCCAATTAAAAGTCCTTCCACTTCCCCCCCGAATTCCTTCAATTTTAGAATCAAGGAGAAAGCTAACCTTTGTATATTTACTTAAATTTTCGAGGTCCCCTTCCCCTCTAATAGAAAAGCTCTTCCAAACTTGGTAACCTGTAAAAGAATTAATATATGTCATATCCTCATCACCATGAAATTGAAGTATGTCTAATTTAACTTTTTCTGAAATTTCTTTTACCCTGTTTATATCTTCATTAACAAAAACCCCTACAGTTTTAATATCTTTTCTTAAATTCTTAGTAAGCTCTAAGGCTATATCTTCACTTACCCTTCTTTTACTATCAGCAAAGACAAAACCTATATAGTCTGGCTTAAGTTCATTTACATACTCAATATCAAGGGCCCTTTTCAATCCACAAATTTTTATCTTTACCATCCTTATCACCTAGCCTTGCAAGCTAATATAAATTCATTAATTTTAAGTTCATCTTCTATATTTCTCATAAAGGCTTCCCCAATTAAAACTGCATTTACTCCTAAGCTTTCTATATATTTTATATCCTCAACAGTAGCTATGCCGCTTTCCGAAACTACTATTTTATCTTTAGGAATATACTTTATAAGTTTCTCTGTATGCTTTAGACTAACTTGGAAACTTTTAAGATCTCTATTGTTTATTCCAATTATTTTTCCCCCAGTTTCTAAGGCTTCTTCTAATTCCTTCTCATTATGAACCTCTATCAACACATGTAATCCTAAGCTCGAGGCCAAATGGTAGAAACTTTTAAGCTTCCCAGGTAATATGGCTGCTATTAGGAGTATGGCGTCAGCCCCTATTTCATAGGCTTCATATATCTGATACTCATCAATAATGAAATCCTTCCGAAGAATAGGCTTAGCTGTTATTTCTTTTGCATCCTTAATAAAATCATTACTGCCTTTAAAAAAATGCTCCTCTGTCAGTATTGAAAGGGCATCTATATTTATTTTTTCATAAATTTCAGCAATACTTTTATGATTAAAGTTCTCAATTATAATTCCCTTTGATGGTGATGCTTTTTTTATTTCAGCAATTATTGATATTCCTTCTTTCTTAAGAGAAGTCTCAAAATCCCTAACTTTTCTAGCTCTAAGTTTTTTAATTAAATCATTTAAAGTTTTTTTTCCTCTTTCTAATTCCAATTGCTTTCTCTTAACTGCAACAATCTCATCTAATATCATTACACAGCCACTCTCCTACTAAAGTTCACTATTTCTTTTAGTTTATTATAGGCCCTTCCAGAATCAATAATCTCTTCTGCTAGCTTTATTCCCTCATAAATACCATCAACGGCCTTCCCTACATACAAGGCTGCTGCAGCATTTATTAAAACTATATCTCTCTTAGGTCCCTTTTTCCCCTTAAATATATCTAAAATAATCCTTGCATTTTCCTTGGCATCTCCACCTTGTATATCTTCCTTTTTACATACGGGTATTCCATAATCCTGAGGATTTATTGCGTAATCTATAATCTTGCCTTCTTTAATCTCTGTTACTGTAGTTTTTGTAGTTATTGTTATTTCATCTAAACCATCATCACCATGAACTACTAAAGCTCTTTCTCTACCAAGCTTTAAGAGAACCTGGCCTAATTTGTGGGTTAAATCTCTATCAAAAACCCCAAGTACTTGTCCTTTTATATTTGCCGGATTTGTTAAGGGTCCTATTATATTAAATATAGTTCTTGTACTTAACTGTTTTCTTACAAGAGCTGCATGTTTCATAGCAGGATGATAATTTTGAGCAAAGAGAAAGGTCATACCTGTTTCTCTTATACACCGCTCTGAAATATTAGGATCAATATTAATATTAAATCCCATTTCTGCTAGCACATCTGCACTACCACTCTTACTTGATACTGCCCTGCTCCCATGCTTAGCAACCTTGACCCCTGCAGCCGCTGCAATAATAGCTACTGCAGTAGATATATTAAAAGTATTTGCCTCATCTCCACCTGTACCACAAGTATCAATCACTAGTGTTTTATCAGCTTTTTCACCATGTAAATCTAAATTGAATTTCTTTGCATTTTTCTTCATAGATTTTACACAGCCTGTTATTTCATCTATACTTTCCCCCTTCATCCTAAGTCCAATTAAAAATGCTCCTACCTGTGAAGGTTCAAATTTCCCATTCATTATTTCATTCATTGCAGCTTCTGCTTCTTTCTCCGTTAAATTTTCTCTTAGCACTATTTTCTTTATAGCTTTATTTATCATTGCAAATCACCATCCTTAATGCCTTTGCTTTATTTATTGTTTCTTTATACTCCTTAATTGGATCCGAATCATGCACTATTCCAGCTCCTGCTTGTATATAGGCTGTTTTATTCTTAATTACAATAGTTCTTATTGCTATACAGAAATCCATATTTCCCTGATAGGAAAAGTAACCTAAAGCACCTGCATATATTCCTCGTCTTGCATTTTCTAACTCCTCTATAATTTCCATGGCTCTAACTTTTGGTGCCCCTGACACAGTACCTGCTGGTAAGCAGGATCTTAAGGCATCATAGCAGGATAAACCTTCCTTTAATTTTCCTGAAACTTGAGAAACCAAATGCATTACCTGAGAATATAATTCTACTTCCATGAACCTATCAATATTAACAGTACCGAGCTCACTAATCCTTTCAACATCATTTTTCCCTAAATCCACAAGCATTACATGTTCAGCTCTTTCTTTTTCATCAGCTAATAACTCTTTAGCCAACAAACTATCTTCTTCCTTATTTTTTCCTCTTGGCCGTGTACCTGCAATTGGATTAGTAATTATGATATTGTCTTTAACACTTACTAATCTTTCAGGGGAAGAGCCCACTACTTCAAAATCTCCAAACTCTATATAAAATAGATATGGTGATGGATTTTCCGATCTTAATCTTCTATAAAGCTCAAAGGAATTTCCTTCTGTGTCAATGCTAAATCTTTGAGATAACACTACTTGGGATACATCCCCCTTTTTTATATAGCTTTTTGCCCTATTTACAAGGTCACAAAATTCTTTCTCAGATAAATTGGATCTTACTTTTGCTGATAAGTTCTTTTTTTCAAGGGAATGTACTTCCCTCCTAATCCTAATTTTTTCATAAGTTTTTTCTAATATTTTTGCTATTTCTTCATACTCAAGTTCATCTTCATAAAGTACGTTATAAATGATATATAGCTTATGATTGTAATGGTCATAACAAATTACTGTTTTATAAAATAGAAGATAGGCATCAGGAATATTCATTTCATCTTTATTGCTATCTGGAAGTTTTTCATATTGCCTAATCATATCGTAGCCTACATAACCTATAGCACCACCAGTAAAAGGCAAATCCAAATATTCGGAACTGTATTTGATATTTAGCAGACTTTTTACTGTATTCAGCAGCTCTCCTTTCTTTTGCATTTTGCTTCCATCCTCTTTTATGATAGAAATATTTTTTTCATAGCTAATAAGCTTAAGATAAGGCTTTTCTGCCATAAAAGAATATCTTCCACTTTCTTTAGTAGACAAGGCACTTTCTAAAAGACATCTATTTTTGCCTTCAAGATTATAAAACATAACTATAGGTGTCAATTCGTCTGCATGTGCTTCAAAGGTAACAGGAAAAACCTTCTTTCTCTTTTTTAATTCATTGAATTGCTCTTTGGTCATAGTGATCATAATAAAACCTCCAATCCTTATAATTTAATAAAAAAAAGCCACTTCATCCTTATAATGGGACGAAGTGACTCGCGGTGCCACCCATATTAAATTCACATTATTAAGCAAGCATATATAGCAAAAAAACACCTTGTCCAATAGGACGAGATGTTATACTCGCTATGCCACCTAAATGCAAATTTATCTTTATCAGGTACGGAATAATATCGATACCCTGTCATTGTAACGGCTGACTCCCGGAAAATGCTACTATAATTTCACATATCATCTCACAGACCCATTCAATATAGACTACAGTACCTGGCTCTCACCATCCCAGACTCGCTTAAACTAAGCTCCTATATCTACTCCTTCTGCTCCTAGATTTTAACCTGTTTTTTACATTGATAATATTTTAATCCATTTTATTACACTCATAATATTTAGTCAATAGCTTTTTAATAATATTTTTAATAAAAACAAAAAAACATCAAGCAAATGCTTGATGTTTTTATTACCTGGCGACGTTCTACTCTCCCACAGGGTCTCCCCTGCAGTACCATTGACGCTGTAGAGCTTAACTGTCCTGTTCGGAATGGGAAGGAGTGTTTCCTCTACGCCATTGTCACCAGATTTCAGAGAACTTGTTCTCTGAAAATTGCACATGAATATAGCCATTATTATTTTGGTCAAGCCCTCGACCTATTAGTATTAGTCAGCTAAATATGTTACCATACTTACACCTCTAACCTATCAACCTTGTGTTCTTCAAGGGGTCTTACTAGCTTATGCTATGGGAAATCTCATCTTGAGGGGGGCTTCACGCTTAGATGCTTTCAGCGTTTATCCCTTCCCGACTTAGCTACCCAGCTATGCTCTTGGCAGAACAACTGGTACACCAGAGGTCAGTCCATCCCGGTCCTCTCGTACTAAGGACAGCTCCTCTCAAATTTCCTACGCCCGCGACGGATAGGGACCGAACTGTCTCACGACGTTCTGAACCCAGCTCGCGTGCCGCTTTAATGGGCGAACAGCCCAACCCTTGGGACCTACTTCAGCCCCAGGATGCGACGAGCCGACATCGAGGTGCCAAACCTCCCCGTCGATGTGGACTCTTGGGGGAGATCAGCCTGTTATCCCCGAGGTAGCTTTTATCCGTTGAGCGATGGCCCTCCCACGAGGTACCACCGGATCACTAAGCCCGACTTTCGTCCCTGCTCCACTTGTGGGTGTCGCAGTCAGGCTCCCTTCTGCCTTTACACTCTACGAACGATTTCCGACCGTTCTGAGGGAACCTTTGGGCGCCTCCGTTACTTTTTAGGAGGCGACCGCCCCAGTCAAACTGCCCACCTAACAATGTCCTGTCACCAGCTTCATGGCGTCCAGTTAGAATCCCAATACTATCAGGGTGGTATCCCAAGGACGACTCCACTGAGGCTGACGCCCCAGTTTCCCAGTCTCCCACCTATCCTGTACAGACAATATCGAAACTCAATGCTAAGCTACAGTAAAGCTCTACGGGGTCTTTCCGTCCAATCGCGGGTAGCGAGCATCTTCACTCGCACTACAACTTCGCCGGATTTGCAGTTGAGACAGTGCCCAAGTCATTACGCCATTCGTGCGGGTCAGAACTTACCTGACAAGGAATTTCGCTACCTTAGGACCGTTATAGTTACGGCCGCCGTTTACTGGGGCTTAAGTTCACACCTTCGCTTGCGCTAAGTGTTCCCCTTAACCTTCCAGCACCGGGCAGGCGTCAGCCCCTATACATCAGCTTACGCTTTAGCAGAGACCTGTGTTTTTGCTAAACAGTTGCTTGGGCCTATTCTCTGCGGCCTGCTCTCGCAGGCACCCCTTCTCGCGAACTTACGGGGTCAATTTGCCTAGTTCCTTAACTGCAATTCTTCCGATGGCCTTAGGATTCTCTCCTCATCTACCTGTGTCGGTTTGCGGTACGGGCACTACTTCTCTCTCTAGATGCTTTTCTTGGAAGCATGGAATCAGATACTTCGGTCATAATGACCTTCCCCATCACACCTCAGGATTGTCAGAACGGATTTGCCTATCCTGACTCCCTAAATGCTTAGACTAGCACGACCAACGGCTAGCACATCCTATCCTTCTCCGTCACACCATCGATAATAACGATAATAGTGGTATTGGAATATCAACCAATTGTCCATCACCTACGCCTTTCGGCCTGGGCTTAGGTCCCGACTAACCCTGGGCGGACGAGCCTTCCCCAGGAAACCTTAGATTTTCGGCCTGTAAGATTCTCACTTACATCTCGCTACTGATGCCAACATTCTCACTCGTAATCAGTCCACCGCTCCTTACGGTACGACTTCAGCCCGATTACGACGCTCCTCTACCGCTCACACGAAGTGTGAACCCGTAGCTTCGGTGGTAAGTTTGAGCCCCGGACATTTTCGGCGCAGGATCTCTCGACTAGTGAGCTATTACGCACTCTTTAAATGAGTGGCTGCTTCTAAGCCAACATCCTAGTTGTCTTAGAAATCCCACATCCTTTACCACTTAACTTACACTTTGGGACCTTAGCTGACGATCTGGGCTTTTTCCCTTTTGACTACGGACCTTATCATTCGCAGTCTGACTGCCGGACTAATAGTATATGGCATTCGGAGTTTGATAAGGTTCGGTAAGCAATATGCCCCCTAGCCCATTCAGTGCTCTACCTCCATTACTCATATCCGACGCTAGCCCTAAAGCTATTTCGAGGAGAACCAGCTATCTCCGAGTTCGATTGGAATTTCTCCGCTATCCACAGCTCATCCCATGCTTTTTCAACAGCAACGTGGTTCGGTCCTCCACGGGGTTTTACCCCCGCTTCAACCTGGCCATGGATAGGTCACCCGGTTTCGGGTCTACGGCATGCAACTAGTCGCCCTATTAAGACTTGGTTTCCCTTCGGCTCCGTACCTTAAGTACTTAACCTTGCTACATACCGTAACTCGTTGGCTCGTTCTACAAAAAGCACGTCATCACCCTCATAAGGGGCTTTGACCGGTTGTAGGCACACGGTTTCAGGTTCTATTTCACTCCCCTCCCGGGGTTCTTTTCACCTTTCCCTCACGGTACTGCTTCACTATCGGTCATCAGGTAGTATTTAGCCTTGGGAGGTGGTCCTCCCTGCTTCCCACAAGGTTTCACGTGTCTCGTGGTACTCTGGATTAGAACTTGATTATTATAACTTTCACCTACGTGGCTATTACACCCTGTGGCTCAACTTTCCAGTTGTATTCGGTTAGCTATAATTTCTCGTTATGTTCTATCCGCAACCCCAGAGATAAATCTCTGGTTTGGGCTCTTTCCCTTTCGCTCGCCGCTACTAAGGAAATCGATTTTTCTTTCTCTTCCTCTAGGTACTTAGATGTTTCAGTTCCCTAGGTTTACCCTCTTAAGGCTATGTATTCACCTTAAGATACATGGGGTTTCCCATGTGAGTTTACTCATTCGGAGATCTCCGGATCACTGGCTATGTGCGCCTACCCGAAGCTTATCGCAGCTTATCACGTCCTTCATCGGCTCCTGATGCCAAGGCATTCACCATGCGCCCTTTGTAGCTTGACCTGCTAGTTCTTTCTAAATCTATGATTTAGCTAAAAGAACTGTACTCCTCAGCTTTTGCTGAGCGAGTTACCTATTTCAGTAATTCATTACAAAAGTTATTCGCAAAGAATAATTTGGCTTGTTGTATTCAATTTATATTGAAGTTGTTTTATTCATGTGCAATTTTCAAAGAACAATAAATGTTTAATAAACTTCGCATTACTTTGTCGGCTTCCTCGCTGTGCTGCTCACATATGTATTAATATGCTCCGCTGCGCGCTCGTCGCCTTCGCGTACTGCTCGTTTCTAAAACATTTATACATTTTGAAGAACTTTTGGTCCTTCAAAATTGAACAGAAACTAAGTAAAGGCAATCTTTTAAACTATTGTACTAGAAAGCATCATGCTTTGCTAGATTTCTCCATAGAAAGGAGGTGATCCAGCCGCAGGTTCTCCTACGGCTACCTTGTTACGACTTCACCCCAATCGCTGACCCTACCTTAGGCCGCTGCCTCC
>Ga0209537_1003729_pt1 | contig 13675 bp, 10 predicted proteins | sample BioPla4DNA1_FD_187698 | JGI IMG/M metagenome (GOLD analysis project Ga0209537, IMG submission 187698) | Biogas fermentation microbial communities from Germany - Plant 4 DNA1 (SPAdes) (version 2) | ecosystem: Engineered > Bioreactor > Anaerobic > Digestate | place: Bielefeld, North...
TGCGAGGCCGAGCGGTAGGTTTATTCCAAAGCGCTGCTGCCGTTGGGGCTATATTCCCTTCTTTGCTTCTGCCCGTTACAGCCATGTTTAATATGGAATGGGAGGGACTATATATAATCGGTGCCCTGCCCCTGATTCTAGTCATATTCTTTGCCAAGAACCTTCCAGAAACCACTGCGTTTTTGGAAAGCAGAGAGCGCAGGAATAATGGTACGGAACACAAACCCAGCCTTTTTGCGATTTTCGCCCAGCCCTACCGTAAACATATTTTTGCCGTAATGGGTCTGTGGGTATTTATGTATCTCTGTTATTCCTCAGCTATGAATTTCTTTACCTATCACGTAGTAAACGATCTGGGATGGGGCACGACTCAGGTAAGCCTGGTAACTGCTTTAGCCTTTACCCTGGGTCTGTCCGGTTACTACGCAGTTGGTAAACTCCTTGATGCTATCGGCCGCAAGAAAACCGCCTATATTTTCTTCTTCATGGGTGCTTGTGCTGTAACTATGGTCTTCCAGGCGGAAGCTTTTCTGCATGTAGCTCTAGCTCAAATCATTGCAGTGTTCTTTATCGGAACATTTACTGTACTGTGTGCTACCTTTACCAATGAATTATTCCCGACAGAAATTAGAGCAAGTGCTACTGCCTGGGGCAATAACATTGTAGGCCGTATTGGTCAGATTGCTGCTCCGGCTTTGGTTGGTTTTCTGGCTCTTCCTATCGGCGGTGTAGCCAATGCAGTTTCACTGCTAACCCTGGGTCCCATTATGTGTATTTTGATTATAGCTCTGTTCTTACCTGAACCCTTGAACTATAAAATTCCAGAATATAAGGGTAATCAGTCAATGGAAGCATGATTTTGGCATTTGAAAGTATGTTTGAATAGGAAAATTATTTTTTTACCACCTAGCGGTTGAACGACCGCCCGACATAGCTTGATAACAATGGTTGGGATTGATAACCGGAGGTTGGAGAGGAGGGGGTATCGCAAAAGCTTATTATTTGCTGTACTAAATCGTAGTCAGTTCGCTGCTAAGAGCAAATATAAGGAGGGATCCAATTACATGGAAAAAGTTAACGTACTGGTTATTGGCGCAGGCATAATGGGACATTCCATAGCTATGGATTTTGCAGCCCATGGGTATCCCACCACTCTCTATGATAAAAGTGCTGAACAGCTGGAAATGGCTAAGAAACTAGTAGCTGGCAATGTCCAGTTATTGGAATCTGAAGACATGATCACTGCGGAAGGCGTCAAGAATGTTGATGATTTACTGGTTTACACTGACAAACTTGAGGATGCAGCCAAAAAAGCTAAATTCGTGGTTGAGGCAGTTCCTGAAGTTCCAGACATAAAAAAATCAGTGTTTGCTGAACTCGACAAACTCTGTTCGCCAGATACCATCTTTACCAGCACTACTTCGGCCCTGAATATTTATGATGTGGTGGAAGTATCCAACCCGGGACGACTGATAATCGGACATTTTAATAACCCAGCTCATATCATTCCTCTGGTAGAAGTGGTAATGGGACCGGAGACATCCCAGGAGACTTTGGAATATGTAAAAAAGGTTTATGAAAGCCTGGACCATGTTCCAGTGGTATTAAAACAGTACACCATTGGATTCATAGTCAATCGTCTTAATACTGCATTGGCACGAGAGGCTAATTATATTGTTGAACAGGGATGGGCCACACCCGAAGATGTGGATAAGGCTATAACCAATAATGCTGGACTTAAATTGGCCTTTGAAGGGCCTCTGGAACTATACGATCACATTGGCTGGGATTTGGCTAAACTAGGCGGAACTTTCCTGGCACCCATGCTGTGCAATACAACCGCGACGGCATTACCGGATAAACTGGTTGCTGAAGGTAACCTGGGAGTGAAAACCGGCAAGGGCCTTAAGGACTACACCGGCCTTGACCGGGTAGAAGTCCAAAATGCCCGCAACCGCAAAATCCTGAAGGTTATTAGAACCGTAAAACAGTTTTAATGTATAAGCAAAAACAGATGGGAGGTATTTCTATGGCGCAGATAAGAGGCGGAGAATTGGTTCAGAAGGTACTGAAAAAGGAAGGAGTCAAGTACATTTTTGGTATCCCTGGAGGACACATCTATCCGATGATGGAATCCTGCGAGGAAAACGGTATTAAATTTATTGGGGTCAGACATGAGATGACTGCAGCCATGATGGCTGAGGGATGGGCTCTGGCTACTGGCGACTTTGGTGTATGTACTGCTACTGCAGGTCCGGGTGTGACCAACCTGGTGACTGGTATAGCCAATGCCGACCGTAACTGTTCACCAGTATTGTGCATGGCTGGTAAAGCTAAAGTTATCGAAGCCGATCGCAATGAACTGCAGGACTTTAATCAGATCGATATATACAAATCCATGACCAAACATGCCAGATCTGTACAGGAGACCCACCGTATTCCTGAGTATGTAGGCAGAGGTATTGCAGAAGCTACTACCGGCAGACCGGGTCCGGTTTATATGGAAATACCCCGCGACATTATGGAAGGTTATGTTAATGAAGAGGAAGTTGAATTCCAAAAAACTTATCGCTTGACCAACAAACCCATGGGAAATCCTGCTGACATTGAAAAGGCAGCCAAGATATTGGATGAAGCCCAGAGACCCGTAGTTATAGCGGGAAGCGGTGCTTTTTACTCGAAAGCTCAAAACGAACTGAAAGAGTTTGTCGAGAAAACCGGCATTCCTTTCTTCACTCGCAATGCGGCCCGCGGATTAGTTCCAGACAGCCATCCTCTGTTTGTCTCTATCGGAGCTACCGGCCATCCCGTTTTTGCCGGAGCAATTCAGAATGCAGATGTTGTACTGATTTTGGGAACCCGCCCTGGCTACATCATGAAGAGAGAATCCTTCCCGGCTAATGCCAAGATTATTAGAGTTGATATTGATGCTGCAGCCATTACCGACCAGTTGGATGTAGAAGTTGGTATTGTCGGTGATGTGAAAGAAGTGCTCAAACAGTTGATCGCTGCAGTCAAAAAGAACACTCATCAGGGTTGGGTCGAGGCTCTCGCCAATGGGAAAACCCAGATGGTACAGGCGGTTCTGCCCCTGCTTACATCCGATCAGAAGCCTATTCATCCTGCCAGACTCATGTTTGAAATCATGCAGCGCATTGATGAGAACACCATTGTAGTTATTGATGGTGGTGATGCAGCCACTTTTGGAAACTCGTTCCTGCCCGCTACCGGCCTGGGCCAATACATGGGAATTGCCAATGGCAGTTTCGGACCTCTGGGTGTAGGGGTTCCTTACGCTATGGCTGCTAAATTAGCCCATCCGGATAAAAAAGTAATCCTGCTTACCGGCGATGGTGCTTTTGGCTACGGAGCTATGGAATATGATACAGCTATACGTTATGGCATTAAATTTACCACCATTATCCTCAATGACAGCTGCTGGGGAATGATCAAGAGGTCAGAAGCCCAGAGGGCTACTGAGGAGAAACCCTTTGTTGGATTGTTCTTAAGAGATGTTCGCTATGACCAGGTTGTTGAAGCCTTGGGCGGACATGGAGAATATGTGACCGAGGCTGCTGAGATCGGCGCTGCTATCGACAGAGCTATAGCCTCTGACAAACCAGCTGTTGTGAACGTTATGACCGATGTGAATATTGGACCTAACCGATAGTATTGAATTGTTGAAATAAAGTTTTATAGGAGGAGAAAAATGGCTAAACAAAAGATGATAGCCAGTGAGGCAATTGTTGAAACATTGGTGGCAGAAGGTGTCGAGCATGTATCGGGTATAGTAGGATCTGCCTTTATGGATTTGCTGGATCTTATGCCAGCCGCGGGAATTAGGTTTATCCCGGTGCGCCACGAGCAAAGCGCGGCTCATATGGAAGATGGTTATGCTCGTGTAACAGGTAAGGCTGGCGTATGTATAGGGCAGAACGGCCCTGGTATTACCAACATGGTCACCGGAGTAGCGGCGGCCAACATGGGGCATACCCCTATGGTGGTAATAGCTCCTTCTGCTGGAACTGGTTCTATTGGCTGGGATGGGTTCCAGGAATGTGATCAGGTTTCAGTATTCAAAGCTATTACGAAAGCTACGGTCAGACTGCCTCATCCCTCCAGAGCAGCTGACTGCACCAGAACCGCTTTCCGTATGGCTTATGCACTGAGAGGTCCAGTTCTGTTGGATATTCCCCGGGACTATTTCTACGGTGAAGTAGAAGACTATATCCTGGAGCCTCATCAATACAGAGTTGATGACCGGGGCTGCGGATCGCCTGAAGCATTGGCCAGAGCTGTCGAACTGTTGGCCAATGCCAAGAAACCGGTCATAGTCTCAGGACGTGGCGTGGTAGATACCGATTCCCATGATATAGTGGCTCAGATCGCTGATCTGCTCACCGCCCCGGTGGCATGTACCTATCTGCATAATGACGCATTCCCAGCCAATCATCGGCTGCATGTTGGCCCGATAGGCTATATGGGATCCAAAGCTGCCATGAATACTATGGCCGAGGCTGATGTCATTCTGGCCATCGGTTCCAGATTGTCATATTTCGGAACTCTGCCCCAGTATGACATAGATTACTTCCCCGAGTCTGCCAAGATAATTCAGATTGACATCAATCCTTTGAATATCGCCAAAACTCATCCCATAGAAGTTGGAATTATTGGTGATGCCAAAGCAGCTGCTGAGGAAATCCTGAGACTGCTCCGGGCAAAAATCGGCGATCGCCCGGTAGATGAAGCTCGTTTAGCTGAGATCGCCGCCCGTAAGGCTGAATGGGAAAAGGAAATCACAGATCTGGCTATGGTACCGGGCAATCCTATGAACCCACGCAGAGTTCTGCTGGAACTGGCCAGGGTCATGCCGGAAAATGCTATTTTGGCCACTGATATCGGTAATGTAGCGTCAACTGCTAACAGTTATTTTAATTTTAACGGCGGCCGACAGCATATTGCCGCTTTGACCTTTGGTAATACCGGTTTCTCCTATCCGGCTGCCTTAGGAGCCAAATTAGGCCGTCCGGATGTTCCTGTTTTCAACATTGTTGGTGACGGTGCCTGGGGTATGAGCCTGCACGAAGTAAGTACGGCGGTGCAGGAAGACATTCCGGTAGTCGCCTGTGTATTCCATAACGCAGCCTGGTGTGCTGAAAAGAAAAACCAGATTGATTTCTACAACAACCGGTTCTATGGCGTAGATATCGAAGCGCCCAACTTCGCAGAAGTAGCTAAAGCTATGGGGGCTTACGGAGCAACTATCGACCGTGCTGAAGATGTAGGCGATGCCTTCCTGGCAGCCATAAGATCCAACCGCCCGGCAGTTCTCCAGTTTGAGGTCGATGGAACTCAACTGGCACCTCCGTTCAGGAAGGATGCCTTAAAACTTCCGGTAAGATATCTGGACAAATATAAACATCTTGATCACAGAAATTGGTAGATAGGCAGCAGAAATTAAAACCTATTGGTGTTCGATCCCCCTCTGAGGGGATCGGCACCACTTAATCTGGACTAATCGCCGTAACTACCTTTAGCCGAAAGAAAGAAGGTATGTTTAAGATGGCTAGAGAGTTTAATGATAAGGTTGTGGTTATAACTGGTGCTGCCTCAGGACTGGGCTATGCTCTTTGCAAGCGTTTTGCTCAGGCGGGCGCTATAGTAGCCGGTCTCGATAAGGATGCCAAGGGTTTGGAAATATTGGCCGATGAACTTTCAGCTATGGGAGCTTCTGCTCATACTTTCGTGTGTGATGTGACCGATGAAGCTGTAGTAAATGATACCATAAGCCAGGTTATCGATAAAATGGGCGATATATATGTGCTGATTAATAATGCCGGAGTATCACACGTAAGCTTGTTTCAGAAAACCAGGGTTTCGGTACTTAAAAAAGTTATCGATATAAGTCTCTTTGGCACTATATACTGCACCAAAGCAGCTATTGACAGCATAATCAAAACTCAAGGAACGGTTGTAGGAATCGCCAGTGTGGCTGGCTACGCTCCTCTGGCCGGCAGAACTGGCTATGCGGCTGCCAAACATGGAATGGCCGGTTTTCTGAATACTCTGCGAACAGAAGTGGATAGGAGCGGAGTCAAGGTTCTGCTGGTATTTGCCACCTATATTAAGACCAATCTAGCCAAGAACAATCTGAGTGCTGATGGAACACCTATGAACAAAGAAAGGCCCACTTCGGGGAATGTACTGATGCCTGATGATGCTGCAGACAGTATCTTTAAGGCGGTAGCCCAAGAAGAAAGGCAGTTGCTGCTGGGTGAAACAGCCCAGGCATCCTGGGATTTATATCACAGTGATCCGGCAACCTACGAAGAAATAATGCTTTCATTAAATCAGTTTGTTTTTGAGGAATAGCTGCTGAATTACTTACCAGCTATAAGTGCTGTGCCCACTTCGCATATTAGCAACAAATAAGTGCAAGGAATTTATAGTGAAAGCAAAGGTGTGACTGCCTCAATAAGAAGACGCCTTCTTCAATGAGGGCGTCCCTTGTAAATAGAATCTGAAAAAACTTTTATTATCCGCTAATTACTCCTGTGATTCTGCGGATGCCAGCAGCTTTATCATTTCAGCCAGGGTTGAGGCGATTTCATCATTGTTGACACTGCCTGGTTCAACCAGAACCTGAATAGCCAGGCCATCAATCATAGCTAACAGCATGGTGCTTAATGCGGATAAATGTATGGGATCCTTAATCTGGAAGGTGGCTTCCAATTCTTCAGCAATAGCCTTTCGCCAGTTGCGTTTCCTTTCCAAAAACTTTTGGTTTATGTTTTCGTTGCCCTGGATGCCTTCTTGCAGCAGATACAGGTCCAGGCGGGTGATATCATATTCGCTGGTAAACAGGTCAAAGAGCATTTTGAATATTTTGGAGGGGGCATTATTCTTCAGATGATGAGGCAAGTATTGTTTGGTGATATTCACCAGAGCTGTAAAATGATCTGCTAAGATATCGTTTACCAGGTCGTCCTTGCTGGCAAAGTGATAAAACAGTGTGCCTTTGCTAATGCCTACCTCCCGGGCTATATCTGCCAGACTGGTTTTTTTGATACCTTTCTCAGCCATCAACATTCGGGCTGCGGTCAGAATTTTTTCTCGATTGTTATTGTCTTGGCTCACTGCCATACCTCCAGATTTTGAAGAGTCTTATTTATTTTATACATGTTTGTCCAATGAATCACAAACTGCACCTGCAGCAATTCTTATTATATGTTTTACCGGTGCATTTGCAAAGGTTGTAAACAGAATTGAAACCCGATTTATTAATAGGAAACTACAATTGCCGCGATTAGAATACCCAATTTTACAAAACAAAGGGAGTTTCCTAAAGTTAAAAAGAGGATGATTTCAAAAAAAGTGTGGGAGGGAGACGGATTTGATCCTAGGGCTTTCAGTTTATATTGCCGTAATATTATTTTTTGGCCTATCAGCTTATCAAGTCATCAAATATGCACGCATGCCACTGCATGGAAGAATGGAACTATATCCGGTACCCCAGGAAAAAGGAAGACATACCTATGGCGGCTCTTACATGGAAGAACCGGAATGGTGGAGCAAACCTCGCCAGGTTTCAAAATTATCAGAACTAACAGATATGCTCAAGGAAATGCTTTTTATCAAAAAGCTCTTCGATAATCAGCGATCTTTATGGTGGTCATCTTATTCATTTCATCTGGGTATTTATTTTTTAATTGGCTGGATGGTTTTATTGGTTATAGGGGTATTAAGTGAATTCGCCGGAGCGCCGGTGAGCCTTCATGCTTCGTTATGGACGGGGCTTATTTATTATCTGACTATAGTGACGGGAGTGGTTGGTTTTGCCATAGCTACAGCAGGCGAGTTTTTTCTCTTGGTGCGAAGAGTTTTTAACCCTGTACTTAAAAAATACACCACACCCCAGGAATACTTCAATCTAGTACTTCTTTTAGCTACTTTGGTTTCCGGGATCATAGTCTGGGGACCGGATCTTACTTTTAATACTGCCCGGCAGGTAACGGCCCAAATATTAACCCTATCGGTGGTTCCCAATACAGCTTTAGTTGTACATTTAATTTTGCTGGAGGTAATGCTCGTTTACATACCTCCCAGCAAGATGGGTCACTACGTTGGAAAGTACTTCACCTATCACAAGATTTTGTGGGAAAACGAACCCAATACAGCTGGCAGTTCCATGGAAAGCAAAGTCAAAGCAGCCCTTAATCAAAAGGCCAGAACTTCCTGGGCAGCATCACATATAGAGCCCTCTTCAGCACCAGAAGCATGAGGCGAAAGGAGAAGAGATAGTGAATCCGAAAGATTTGAGACCGAAAGATTTAGGAAAAGCCTGTGAGCAGCTTATTCAAATTGAAGACCTGATGCCTTTAAGCTTCCCCTACGACCAACCGGGTATGGAACCAGAATTTCCTGAAGTTAAGCCCGAGTGGAGAGAAAGATACTGTACTTCCCTGGATGGGTGTGTGGCACTGGACACCCTGCAGCGACCCCAGACCGAAGCTGAAGAAATTGAATTGGTGCAGAAGTTCTTAAACGGATTGGAAAAGGTCTTTTCCGATGCCAATAATGGTGTGTTACAGCCCTTATACCTATCTTTTGAGTACTGTGCTAAATGTGATACTTGTTCGGATGCCTGCCATATTTACAAGGCTTCCGGTGATAAGGAACTGTACCGGCCTATCTTCAGAGCTGATGCATTCAGAAAGATATATAAAAACTATTGCACCAGGGGCGGTAAATTAAAGAAGAAATTCATCGGGGCGGATATGGAAGTAAACTGGGAAACTGTTGCCAGGTTAGGAGAACTGGCTTATCGCTGCAACCTGTGCCGGCGCTGTGCCCAGACTTGTCCCTTAGGCCTTGATAATTCCCTGTTTGCTAAAGAAATACGCAAGATATTCAGTCAGGAAATGGGCATTGCACCTAGCTCTTTGCACAAAAAGGGCACCGAGCTGCAGCTGAAAACTGGCTCATCAACCGGAATCGGCAAAGCTGCATTTTTGGATATGGTGGAATTTTTGGAAGAGGATATCGAGGATCGGATCGGACGAAAGATCAAGATCCCTATTGATAAAGAAGGGGCCGATATCTTATTGATCCACAATGCGGGGGAATTCGTAGCCTGGCCGGAGAATCCGGCTGCCTTTGCCATTCTTTTTGATGAAGCCGGGGTTGACTGGACCTTGAGCAGTGAAATGATGGGCTATGACAGTGTGAACTATGGAATTTGGTATGACGACATTCAGGCCAAGAAGATTGTGAAAGAGCAGATGGAAGCTGCCAAAAACCTGGGAGTAAAACGGATTGTCATCGGCGAATGCGGTCATGCTCATAAAGCGTCGGCCATAGTTGCCGACCGTATGCTAAATGGGGAAGACAAAATTCCCGTAGAAAGCTTTCTGCCCATCATGTGGGAACTGGTCATGACCGGAAGATTGAAATTTGATCCCAGTAAAAACAACTTCCCGGTAACCCTGCATGATCCCTGCAACATGGTGAGGCAGATGGGAATCGTCAAACCACAAAGGGAAATTCTGAAAGTGATAGCTCCCCAGTTCCGGGAAATGACCCCTCACGGTGTGGACAATTACTGTTGCGGAGGCGGCAGTGGCTTTGCCATTATGGGCAGCCCAAACTTTGGAGCGTTTCGTGACAAGGTCAGTGCTCGTATGAAATTTAACCAGATATTAAGGGCTTTTCCGGAGAGTATCGAGGACACTTCCATACCTAAGTATGTTTGTGCGCCTTGTTCCAATTGCAAGGGTTCTATCCGGGAAATTTTACAATATTATAAAACCACAGCCAAGTTCAATGTGCACTATGGGGGCCTGGTAGAACTAATGGTGAATGCCCTGGCCAGTATCGATGGTCCATATCTGGAGTTTCTTTAATAGCAGCAAGGTTTAAGCATTGCCGGCCAAATGGACCTGTCTTTATTTGTTAAGGTTTTTAGAAAGGGGATGGGAAGAATTTTGAAAGTTCTGATTATCGGGGGAATGGCGGCTGGCCCGAAAACAGCGGCTCGGCTGCGCCGGTTGGCGCCTGATGCACAAATAACCATTATCGAGCAGGGGGAGTACATTTCCTTTGGGGCTTGTGGAATGCCGTTTTACATGGCTAAGCTGGTGCCGCAATTCGACAGTCTTTATGCTACCTCCTACGGAGTTGCCCGGGACAGCGATTTCTTCCTTACCCGCAAGGATGTTCGGGTATTGACAGGCACCCGAGCGGTCGCCATTGACAGGGCCAACAAAAAAGTACGGGCTCTTAATCTAAAGAGCCAACAGCAGTATGAACTGGACTATGATTACCTGGTTCTAACAACTGGAGCGGAAGTGGTAAGCCCGCCCATTGAGGGAATTGAACTGCCCGGCGTTTTCTTTATGCATCAGCCTAATGATGCCCTACAGCTGCAATCCTACCTGCAAAGCCGCAACGCACAGCATGTCACTGTTATAGGAGCGGGCGTGATCGGCATGGAAATGGCGGACGCTTTAGCCGGACATCGTTTGCAGGTAACGGTGTGCGAGGCTGGACAGCAGGTACTGCCCAAATTATTGGATGCCGATATTGCCCGGCTGGTGACTCGCCAAATGCAGCAGCATAAAGTGGATCTGCAGCTGTCTTGTCAAGTGAAAACCTTGAATGCCGATGAAGAAGGCCGTGTCAGGAGCGTTACAACCACCGCGGGGGAATTTAGTACCGATGCGGTAGTAGTGGCAACCGGGGTGCGTCCTCGCGTTGATTTGGCTAAAGAGGCCGGACTTGAGATCAGCAGCAGTGGGGCTATAAAAGTGGATGCGCACCTGCGCACCAGTGATCCCAGTATTTTTGCTGCTGGTGATTGCGCCGCTCAAGTAAACACCATTAGTCAGCGGGAAGTATATGTTCCTCTGGCTTCCACTGCCAACAAACAGGGCAGGGTAGTGGCGGATAATATTGCCGGATTAAATACCGAGTTTAACGCGGTGATGGGGACCACCGTTCTTCAGGCTTTTGATCTTAATATAGGCAAAACCGGTTTAGGGGAGCGGGAGGCACGGGAATTAGGCTGCGAGGTGATTGCTGGTATCGTGTCCGGGCATGATGCGCCTCACTATTACCCCTTGCATGGTACGGTGACTATTAAGCTGATCGCCGACCGGAGGGCTGGCAAGATTCTGGGGGCCCAGGTCTGCGGAAGCGGGGATGGAGTCAAACGCCTGGATGTACTGGGTACAGCTATGAAGTTCGGTGCCTCATTAAAGGATATTGCCAACCTGGATTTGGGATATGCTCCGCCCTATTCAGAAGCTATTGACGTGGCTATTCATGCGGCTAATATGCTGGAGAATAAGCGCATAGGCCAGGCTCAGGGGGTATCTCCTACCCAGTTGGAACAAATGAAGAAGGAAGGTCGGAAAGTTTGCTTTCTGGATATACGTGAACCGGATGAAGTTCGTGCCACCCCTCTCAAGGAAGAGAATGTAGTGGTGATCCCTTTTGGCGAACTGCGGGATCGCTATCAGGAAATACCTCAGGATCAGTTGGTGGCAGTATATTGCGGCCTGGGAATCCGTAGCTATGATGCGGTATGTTTCCTGCATTCCAAGGGTCTGAACCAAGCAGCTTATATAGAAGGCGGCAGGTCTACCTGGTGGTAATAAGAGTTTCTGATAATACGATTAGCTTTTAATATTTTACAGTCACCCTTTTCAATGATTAAGTTAAAGTAGGGAAAAACCACAAATACTAGGAAAATTCACGGTTGCCGTGCGTATAGTTTTGATGTAAGGAGGTGCAGAACATTGTTTGTAGTTTCTCTTGACGAGGATGTATGCAATGGATGCGGTTTATGCGTAGAAAGTTGTCCTGCTCGCATACTTAGTTTCAATGACGATGAAAAGAAGGCTTTCATATCCGGAGATGAAACGGAATGTATGGGATGTGAAGCATGTATAACCGTTTGTGAAAGTGGAGCTATCACAATTATGGAGATATAGATTTCATAACTAGTGACCAAGAGGAGGATCGATTATGTCAGAAGACAGGAAAACACCTCAATTAGATGAGCTGGAAAAGGGGCCCTGGCCAAGCTTTGTTACGGAAATGAAAAGAGCTGCGGCCAAAAATCCAGCCGCCGATGATTTATTAGGCCTGCTGGAACGCTCCTATGAAGATAACATAGGTCATTGGAAGCATGGCGGCATTGTTGGAGTAAGAGGATATGGCGGGGGAGTTATAGGCCGGTATACTGATTTGCCTGAAGAATTCCCTCATTTGAAAGAGTTTCATACCCTGCGTGTTAACCAGCCCAGTGGATGGTTTTACAGTACCGATACCCTGCGCAAGCTTTGTGATATTTGGGAAGAGCATGGTAGTGGCCTGACTAATTTCCATGGTTCTACCGGGGATGTAATTTTGCTGGGAACCACCACCAATGAATTACAGCCAACCTTTGACGCATTGAGTGAGGCTGGCTTTGATCTGGGAGGTTCAGGATCTGATTTAAGAACTCCCAGCTGTTGTGTAGGACCAGGCCGTTGTGAATTTGCCTGTTACGATACCCTGGATATGTGCTATGACCTGACCAAAGAATTTCAGGATGAGATACATCGTCCTATGTGGCCTTATAAATTTAAGATCAAGATGTCAGGCTGTGCCAATGACTGCGTAGCCGCCATAGCTCGTGCCGACTGTTCAGTAATTGGAACCTGGCGCGATACGATCATAATCGACCAGGATCAGGTCAGAGCCTATGCCGAAAGTGGGTTGAATATTCAACGGGCGGTCTGTGACAAATGCCCCACCCGGGCTCTGGAATATAATGCCGAGACCAAGGAACTGACGGTTATTCCCGAAGATTGCTCCCGTTGTATGCATTGTATCAATGTAATGCCCAAAGCGATTCAGCCTGGTAAGGAAAAGGGTGCCACTATTCTTCTGGGAGGAAAATCTACCATCGTTAAATCAGCTTTCATGTCCTGGGTCATCGTTCCTTTTATGAAGATGGAGCCTCCCTACACCGAGTTTAAAGATTTAATCAACCGCATTTGGGATTGGTGGGACGAGAATGGAAAAACCCGCGAAAGACTGGGTGAATTGATTTACCGTGTGGGCATGGGAACCTTCCTGCGGGAAGTGGGACTGCCGCCGGTACCGCAAATGGTCTTCCGTCCCCGGGCTAATCCCTATGTATTCTGGCAAAAGGAAGACTTCGAGAAATAAATGAGCTTTGCTGGAAAGCCGCTTCAAAGGGAAAATTCATAAACAAACAAGAGGTGAAAATGGATGGCTAAAATCGATATAGGCCCCCCTGACTATAAGGAAAATCTCCACCCGGTCATTAAGGAAAATTACGGACAGTGGAAATACCATGAGAAAGTAAAACCTGGAGTTCTAAAACATGTGGCTCAATCAGGAGCTGAACTATATACTATCAGAGTTGGATCTCCCCGATTGGTAAGTATTGACTTTATCCGTGATATCTGCGCACTTGCAGATGAGTATTGTGACGGTTATCTGCGTTTTACCAGCCGCAATAACGTGGAGTTTTTGACTGGTGATGCCTCCCAGGTAGAGCCTCTTATAGAGGCTTTGAAGGCCAAAGGTCTTCCGGTAGGCGGAACCGGCCGCTCCCTCAGTAACATTGTCCACACTCAAGGATGGATACATTGTCACACTC
>Ga0209537_1003732_pt1 | contig 13674 bp, 11 predicted proteins | sample BioPla4DNA1_FD_187698 | JGI IMG/M metagenome (GOLD analysis project Ga0209537, IMG submission 187698) | Biogas fermentation microbial communities from Germany - Plant 4 DNA1 (SPAdes) (version 2) | ecosystem: Engineered > Bioreactor > Anaerobic > Digestate | place: Bielefeld, North...
CTACGTAAAGGAGATTGCTGCGTTAAACGAGCAGATATTTAAATTTGAATCCACAGGGCGTTCAGCCAACGACCTGCGGGATCAGCGCAATCTCATAATTGATAAGCTGTCCAAGATAGTGCAGGTGTCGGTACATGAGGATGCCAGCGGCCGGTTCAGAGTAGACATTTCAGGGCAAACGCTGGTTAACCACACAAAAGTTTACGAACTGGATGTAATACCAAGAAGCAGCAGTGTAAGTGCTATGCGTTATCCCAAGAATAATCACGTGGATGTGGATGATCTGGTAGAAGTGGTATGGAAGGATACCGGTGAAAATGTAAACATAACCGGTGGCATATTGAAAGGCTTTATCGATATGCGGGATGGTATTGGCGGCAGGGAACAGCCCTTGCCCGGAGTTCCCGAGGAGTTGTCGGGTACTGCTCCGGTTCCTGGACACCTTCAGCCTGCGCCTAACCAAAACACCGAGTACGGAATACCCTATTATATGCGTATGTGGAATTTGTTTGCCCATACTCTTATGATTACCTTCAATGAAATCCACAGCCAGGGATATACATTAAACGGCGACACTGGGAAAAACTTCTTTTCTGATGGTACTGCTAACTTCGATCCAGCCGCACCTCAACAACCCATAGCCAAGTTTATCACTATATCCGATGAGATAAGAAATGACTGGAACAATATCGCAGCAATATATCTCGATGAGGAGGATATAAATAACGGAGTTGATCCTGCCGACGCCAAGGGCAACAACAAAAACATATTACGGCTCCTTGATTTAAGGCATAAAACCTATGTGCCCGAATGTGACAACATGGACAACTTCACCAAGGCCCTTATATCCACACTTGGTGTATCCAGCCGCCAGGCTTCTCATATGGCTGATAACCAGGAGATATTGGTTGGTGAAATGGATAAACGGCGTGAATCGATAATGGGCGTATCTCTTGATGAAGAAATGGCAAATATGGTGCGCTTTCAGCACGCCTATAATGCATCAGCAAGGATCTTGACGGCCATAGATGAGATGCTGGACACTCTTATCAACAGGGTAGGGCTGGCGGGCAGATAGCCTTAACTTGATATCCACATATTGATAAGTGTTAATGTATAAAAATAACGGATCATTCTTTTGAAAAACTAACACTGTTGATGTAAAGGTGGTTTGAAATATGCGGGTAACCAACGGAATGCTGATCAGCAATATGATGCGGAATTACAATAAGAACATGAGAAATCTGGCAAAGCTCCAGGAACAGCTGGCAACCGGAAAGAGAATTCTAAGACCGTCTGATGATCCTGTTGCTACGTCCAAGTCTTTGAAATTGAGATCGGATCTTGCCTATAATCAGCAGTATGTAAGTAATGCCGATAACGCCATCTCATGGCTGGAGTCCACCGAATTGGCTCTTAAGGATCTGGGGGATGTACTTCAGAGGGTGAGGGAATTGGCTGTTAAAGCCGGCAATGGTTCTCTCTCTCTTGAAGACAGAACTGCGATAGCCGATGAGATTCAACAACTGCAGAAGCATGTGGTACAGGTGGGTAACGCCACCTATTCAGGCAGATACATATTTGCCGGCTATAAGACAGATCAACCGGCTTTTGTGGAGCAGGATGGTGAACTGATTTATGAGGGTGATAAGGGGAAAATAGCTTTTGAGATAGGAATTGGCAACCGCATAGAAGTAAACGTGACAGGCGGGGAGGGCGGTGCCGAGATTGATGTAATATACGATGTGCTTGAGAGGTTTAAAAATGATTTGACAGACCCAGCAAATCCGCCCCTGGACGGCTATATAGAGGAGATAGATGAGCGGATGATCCAGATCCTGTCCCAGCGTTCGGCAGTGGGTGCCAAGGTAAATCGCTTCGAGCTTATTCGCGCCAGACTTAATGATGAGGAGATAAACTTTACCAACCTGCTTTCCTACAACGAGGATGTGGATGTTGCTCAGGTAATTATGCAACTTAAGGAGGCTGAAAACGTATACAGAGCTTCGCTGGCAGCAGGTGCCCGTATTATTATGCCAACACTTATAGATTTCTTGAGATAGTTTGAGTAAGGTTAACCGGAGGGAATGTCGTGTATTTACGTATTAATACTACACCTGCCCTCATTGGAATAAAAACCCAGACGGCAAAAGTGGAGATAGACAGTCAACTTCCATTAGTTGAAATGGAACATCAGAAGGCCGAGCTTGAAATAGAAACCGAACTGCCCAGAGTGTATATAGATCAATATGAGTGTTTTGCTGAATTGGGGTATAAAAACTTTCTCGATGTGGCATGGGAACAAGCCCAAAAGGCTTATCAACATGCTATGGAGTACATAGCTGAAACAGCCCAGGAGGGAGACAGATTAGCTGCCATAGAATTGGGAGGGAATCCGGTAGCTGACATTGCAGAAGAAAAATCCTACTGGCAACCGGTGCCTGAGCCCTTGACCTTACCTATACCAAGGCCAAGATTTGAAGTCACTGGAGGAGTCAGAATCAGTTATCAACCCGGTAAAGTTCATTTCAATGCTGTTTTACATCCGGTGAGGTTTAATGTGACTCCACACAAGGTGGAAATTTATATGAGACAGTATCCCGATATCAACATAGAGTATGTAGGTCATTTGATAGACAGGAGGGTATAAAATTGATAATAGACTCCAGACATTTTGGACATATTGAGATACCAGAAGAGGAGATAATTAGATTTCCTTATGGTTTATACGGTTTTGAGGACATAAAGGAATATGTACTGCTGGGCAAGGTCGGGGATGACAATCCCTTTATATGGCTCCATGCCGTATATAACCCGGATGTTTGTTTTGTGGTTATAGATCCATTGATATTTAAAAAAGATTATTCGCCTTCTTTAAACGAGGAGGTTTTACATAAACTGGAGGTGGAAGAACCGACGGATATACGCTTTTTGTCCATAGTGGTCATCCCGCAGGATACGTCCAAAATGACCGCAAACTTAAAAGGTCCTATTGTGATAAATGCAAAAAAGAATATTGCCATGCAGGTTATACTGGATAATGAAGAATACAGCACGAAACACTATATACTGGAGGAGATGAAAAAAGGGGCATAGAGGCAAATAACAGCCTGTTAAATATCTGAAAAATATTTATAAGTATAAGCGGTTTGGTAGCAGTTAAAAGATTGAGGTGGAGATATGCTGGTTTTAAGCCGGAAACCGGGCCAGGCAATTTTAATTGGAGACAATATAGAGATACAGATTATCGAAATTCAGGGAGAACAAATCCGGATAGGGATAAATGCTCCCAGAGATATTACCATTGTCAGGAAAGAACTTATAGATGAGGTTAAGCAAACCAATCGGGAGGCTGTGGTGGGCAGCTCACATATTTCCCTTGAAGATCTCGGCAAGGTCATTAAAAAATAGACAAAAAGCACTAATAAGTTTTATAAAAAGCTGTTTTACCCCTAAAGTTTTGTGTTATATTGTCGATATACATAAATGAAAGCAATAAAGTCCTTATCCTATGCAGCGGCCGGGCACAGGAAGGGCTTTATAATAAAAACCGCTGAAAAGGACTTCGGCGGAAAACAAACAATTCAAGGAGGAATGAATTATGAGAATTAATCACAATATTATGGCTCTTAATGCGTACAGGCAGCTTAGTATAAACAATACAGGAGTCCAAAAATCTTTGGAGAAACTGTCATCGGGCCTCAGAATCAACCGCGCTGGTGACGATGCCGCAGGTCTGGCCATTTCTGAAAAGATGAGGGCACAGATCCGTGGTCTGGAACAAGCCAGCCGCAATTCACAGGATGCTATATCTCTTATTCAGACTGCCGAAGGCGCTCTGAACGAGACCCATGCCATTCTTCAGCGGATGAGAGAACTTGTTGTACAGGCAGGGAACCTGGGTACAAATCAAGATGAGGATTTAAAGTATATACAGGATGAAATTGACAACTTGGTAAAGGAGATTAATGGTATTGCTGAGCGTACCCAGTTTAACGGTAAGACCTTGCTGAATGGCAGTTTTTCAAGTTCTGCTTTGATATTCCAGATAGGCGCTAATCAGGCCCAGCAGTTAGAGTTAACAATTGCTAGCATGAACGCTTCTGCTTTATCAGTGAGCGGTTTCAATGTTGCATCGTTTACAACAACTGCTAGTATTAATACTGCTCTTAGCTCTTTAGATGCTGCCATAACGAAAGTTTCTGGCGAACGCTCCAAGCTGGGTGCTACGCAGAACAGGCTTGAGCACACTATAAAGAATCTTGATAATGCAGCAGAGAACCTAACCGCTGCTGAGTCCAGAATCCGTGATGTAGATATGGCCAAAGAGATGATGGAGTTCACCAAGATGAATATCCTGTCTCAGGCTGCTCAGGCAATGCTGGCTCAGGCTAATCTACAGCCACAGGCAGTGCTTCAGTTGCTGCGTTAAAGAAGACTTTTTAGAAAATACTTTGGTTAAAAAAGAAAGATGGTTGGCCGATTGTGGTCATACCATCTTTCTGATTTTTTAGTTTGAGGTGAGATAAGTGAAAATATCTGCCTGTGTTATTACAAAAAATGAAGAAAAAAACATTGCTAGATGTATTAACAGCTACAAAGATATAGTAGATGAAATAATATTGGTTGATACTGGTTCAACTGACAACACGGTAGAAATTGCAAAAAGCTTGGGTGCAAAAATTTACTATTATGAGTGGCAAAATGACTTTTCTGCAGCTAAAAATTATGCTCTGTCCATGGCAAAAGGTGACTGGATTATATTCCTTGATGCTGATGAATTTTTTGCTGAAGGACACTGCTATAATGTAAAGAAGTATATTGCTTTATTGAATCACGATAAAAAATACGATAGTATATGCTGCAGGATGGCCAACATAGAGGAGAATGGAGAAATACAAAATTATATTGTACAGATAAGAATTTTTAGAAATCATTCTGATATAAGATATATAAACAGTGTTCATGAGAGTATACATAAAAAGTCGGAACCTTTAAAAGCTTTTTTTGTGGATAAGGATGAAATACTGATTAACCATACTGGTTATGCTTCTAGTGTGGGAACAACCAAAGCTGAAAGGAACTTAAAACTTCTGCTTGAATTGAAAGAAAAAGGTAATTTCCCTCCACATTTCAACGGTTATATGAGCGATTGTTATTTAACAATGAAAGATTGGGATAATGCAATAGTCTATGCACAAAAATATATAGATAGCGGAGCTTCGTTTTTAGGATACAATACTAAGCCTTACATAAATATTATCGAGTCTATGATACAAAGAGGCGATGATACTGAACTTTTAATTAAAAAAACAGGTGAAATTATCAAAAGGTTTCCTGATAATCCCACATTTTATGTATATATGGCCGATGCGCTTTATAAACTAAAAAGATATACTGAGGCTTTTGAGTTTTATAAGAAAGCCGATAAGCTTAATGGTGAATATAAAGGTATTGATATAAATTTGGCTGTGAATAAGAAGTATTATATATGTTATAAAATGGGTTATATATGTTATCTAAGTAATGACTACGAAAATGCATTTACATACTTTTTGGAAAGCTTGAAGGACAAAAAACATTTTTATCCAGCCTTTATACCTCTCTATATGCTGGTTAAATACAATACTGTACAGGAGAAATTGGGGCTTTTTAATTCTATTTATGACCTTCAAAATGAAGAAGATGTAGGGTATCTAACCAGAGTCTTTGCTGTATTAAAAGATAAAAACTTACTGACGTACTACGAGAGTATTTGGATTAAAAAATATGATAAGATAGATTTAACCATAGCCTATACTCTGTTCTCTAATGGGCTTTATGATAAAGCTTTTGCAAAGTTTATAGAAGCATATGAAAACGGTTTGGTTGGCGACCAGCTGAAAAGTATTGTTCTAGCTGCGTATATATTACATGGTTACGATTACCCATCCGTATATAATATTCATGGCTTTCCAGATGAGGACAGGAGATTTTTAAAATTAATCTTTAGCAATAAACCTGTAAAAATACCGGAGGAGTTTAACAGTATTTACCTTGATATTCTAAAACAGATAATAAATGTTGCTGATGATGACTCTTTGAATAAGTATTTGGCTTACGCCCATTATTTTCAAAAACCTGTATGGAAAGATATAATTGATATAATGATTGATAACAGGATGTTTGCTTCTGCGCTCGGCTTGTGTGATTTTCTATACAATACGAAGAAACAAGGTGTAGACATGCAAGTGGAAGAAAGTGAATTAGTATTTTATATGGGTGTATGCTATTTTAAGATGGAAAAATATTTCGAAGCCATAGATATGTTCCATTTGGCTAAGGATAAAGGATATAAGGACAATGATTTAAAGGAGTTTATGTTGTGGACTGATATGTATTTGCAGAACATGTGATAAAAAGGGGAGTTTATTCATGTTTCAAAATCAAAATAATACTGTACGACAGATGGAAATCTATAAAAATCAGTTTAAAGATAATATTAAACTTTTGATTGAAAAGGGAATGCTAAACGAGGCTGAAGAGTTAATTAATGAATATGAAAAAATAGTTAAAGATGATATTGAGATATATTCAATCAAAGGAGTAGTATATATAAGTCAACATAGGTATGAAGAGGCAGAGATAATATTAAAGAATGGATTAGCCATGCAGAGAGACTTTGATATAATGTATAATCTTGCTTATCTGTATATTATGCAGGGCAAAAACGATTTAGCGAAAAATCTTTGCGATCAAGCTATATTAATGACTCACGACAAAAAAAGTCAAGATGCCTTGTTGGAATTATATAGATTAATAGGTATGAGCAAAAGCAAAGAAGAAATAATACAGGAAGCTAGCTTTCAAGTATACTATAGTATGGCAAATCAATTGAAATCACAGGGTAATTGGAGCGATGCTTCACTTTATTATGGGATTGCATACAAGTATTGCAATGATGAAAAAATAAAAAAAGAGATAGAAAAACAGAATTCAATCAATGATGCCTCTAAAAATATTTTTTATGTAGCAGCAAACAATTCCAGAAAAAGATTTATTATTCTGTCTTCCTGCGGATGGAGTGATGTTTACCAGAGACCGCACCATATAGCCAGATCTCTTGCTAAATTTGGAAATGAGGTTATCTACATATGTCCTGCACAGAAGATTGCTGTCAACAGTGGAGAAGTTTCTACGAACGACATAATGAATTACTGTTTGAATAATTATAAAATTATTGACGATGTTAGGGTGTATTTCCCTTTGGTTGCAGAATATGAAGGTAGAATAATATGCAACAATTATTTAGATTTGGTGCAGAACATTCTGGATGCTCCAACTGATGCTCATAAATCTGTTGTTATAACGTATATGCCCTATCAGGTAGAAGTAATTAAACAGTTGAAAGGTGATTATTTTCATATTTATGAGTGTGTTGATGATCATAGTGATATGAAATATGTGTTTTGGGGGCACAAAAAAGATATACTATGGGAACAGGAATTGATGGACAGATCTGATGCCATAACCACTACAGCTACTTCCTTATATTTACAGAGAACTGCGGCTGAAGGCCGAAGGAATGTATATATATCTAGAAATGCTGTTAACGAGGGAGATTTTGTCGCAGATAATGTGCAAATACCAGATGACTTGGTAAACATACCCGAACCCAGAATAGTATATACTGGAGTTATATATGGGAGATTTGATCAAAAATTATTCTATGAGGTAGTTGATTCTAATCCTGATAAATCATTTGTCATAATAGGTCCTATACAGGACGGTATGTTGGAAGAAAAAAGGGAAAATATGTATTTGCTTGGCACGAAGAAACATTCAGAGCTAAAAAATTATTTGAAATTCATGCAGATAGGCATTGTGCCCTATATTGACGATGCTGATATAGATATTGCATGTGATTCGATAAAGCAATATGAATACATTGCCTGCGGTTTACCGGTTATAACTACATATATGCCGGAATCCGCCATTGGTAAAATATATACTTTTCTTGCTAATACTAAGGACGCTTTTAATGAGGCAATTGAAAAGTGCCTTAATTTAAAAATTGATAAGGATGTTGTTAATGATTTTCTACTTAGGAATTCCTGGAATGCAAGGGCGGCTGAGTTGTGTAAAATAGCAGATAAGGATATGAGCACAGAGAACATGTTAAAGTCTATGGGAAAAGAACTGTACCGCCTGGTGCATCAGTATGATTCTCCAATTTTTAAGATTCTATGGGGTATGTATTTAGGTATAGAAAACAGCATTGAATTTGAGAATATTGCACGGGAGGTTTATCAACGCCTTAGACACAATAAATACGTTGTTTCCAGGTTTATTACAGCACTAGTAAAGAATAAAAATATCAATGCAATTGTTGAAACCATATTTAATTCGGTTTTATTCAGGAATGTTATAAAAGAAGAAATATTATATTGTAATAAATTTGATAGTTCAGAGCAGGTATTATGTCTTGCTTGTATTGCTATAGGGCAACTAAAAGAGGCTTTACGGCTGATAGAAAAAATTAATGATAGTGATGTGAGGCTGATATATAAGAATTATATCAGCCATATCCTTGGAGAACAATTGAATGTTGAAGAGCTGGAATCAGTATCGGCAGACGAACAAAAGCGTCCATTATATAGATACTTAATAAATAAAATGAATAATTATGTCTTTGTTGCCGATTTATATGATAGTGTTCCATTAGATTTTATAAATATGTTGTCTTCACAAAATGTGACGGTTAATGGACTATGCAATAACCATGGAAGAACAAAGTATGGTATTAAATCTGTTACCCTGCAAGAAGTAGTAGAAATGCAAAGGAAAGCAGATATAAAGGTGATAGTGTTCTATGGTTCTGATTATGTAAAGCAGATAAAGCATTTAGCAGAGGAAGGCATCCAAGAGTGTGAAGTTGCAGTACCGTGGGAACAAAGAATTATTTTTGTTAATATAGATAAAGAATTAATGGAGCATATAAAAACAAAGAGATATATGAACACAATTACTTTTAACAAGTTTAATGCAGCAGATTCAAATGTACATGCTCTAATAAAATATATTCCCGATGCGTATAAGAAAAAATATAATTTGAACATTATATATGGTAAGGATGTTTGGAATATAGAAAATATTGTAAAGGTTCCTCTGATTTCCCCTGTAACAGTTTCAGGTTTTGCAACTTTTCTTTACCACTACCCTAAGTTTACATACAACATAGAGGTCTGCCATAATGGAGTATCTATAAAAGCCTGTGGATTAATGGATAAAAGTGATAAAAATGCAGGTGGGAATCCGCAAATATATGAGAAAGTAGATATTGTTTGTGCTGCTTCACACCTTCATATGATTGTAAACAGCTCATTTTATGCTATACCCGAAAACAAATATAGGATAACTGGTTCACCCAGAAATGACATATTGATGCTTGCCGATAGCAGGTTAAATTTAGAAAAACTTCTTGGTATTAGTTTAGAAGGGAAAAAAATTATTTTTAACATGCCTACCTTTCGCGTTTTTGAACAGGCAGGCAGTGTTGATGGTAGTGCAATCTTAGATGATAGCTTTAAGATCCAAAACTTTGATTATGATGAATTCAATGATTTCTTAAAAAAGCATAATTTGATTTGTGTGTCAAAGATACACCATGGGGAAGAGACGACTGTATTTAATAAAACAAAGGAAAGAAATTTTGATAGTATATTCGTTGTTACGAATTGGGAATTGGAGAAATATGGTTTGGACTTATATGAGGTTTTAGGAGCGGGAGATTTATTGATAACCGATTATTCTACAATTTACAATGATTTTTTGTTTATGAATAAGCCGACTATATTTGTAATTACGGATATTGAAGAGTATAGGAAGAATAGGGGCTTGGCTTTGGAGCCATATGATTTCTGGTCTGCTGGTCCCAAAGTAAATTCTCAGCAAGAATTGCAGCAGGAAATACTTAAATGCTTAAATGATTTTAATTATTATAAAGATGAAAGAGAAAGATTGAGGCCTGTATTTTTTAAATATCTCGATACCAATTCTATTCAACGTACCTGGAAGGTTATTGATGAAGCAATGACACAGGTACAAAACAACGAAATTTTCTCTAATTGATTATTATATACCCCTAAAGCTTTATCCATTTTTAACCGATAATATCTACAGAGGATATTGATCGGAGAAGGGAGAATTCGGATGCGTGTGGAAGGAGTATCTACGGTTACAACTGTAAAATCAATTCCCAGGGTTCAATCTGAAGCTGGTCAGATAGGGCTTAAAAAATCTGATACCAGTGTTTTGAACGACAAATTGTTGAATAAAAATATAGCTCAAGATGATGTTTTGCAGGCAGTAAAACAGGCAAACAAAGCCCTTGAAGGTACAAACCGGCGCTTTGAGTATTCGGTTCATGAACAGACAAAAACCTTAATGATCAAGGTTATTAATTCCGATACAGATGAGATCATACGTGAGATCCCTCCCGAAAAGATACTCGATTTGATTGCCAAACTGTGGGAACTGACCGGTTTAATTGTTGATGAGAAGATGTAAAGCAAGGGTGTTGCAGCGGGTGCAATGTATAAAAGAGGTTAGTGTTGCAAATGTTGAAAGGATAAAAACGATATAAAGGCTAAGGATGTTTTTTAATTGATGTTCAGAGAAAAAGTGTGTAAGTAGTATACGAGGCTAGGAGGTGGAACAATGGCTATAGATTCCAACTATGATACATACACCAGCGGTAGGTTCCGCATCGGGGGACTGGTTTCCGGAATTGATGTAGATTCTATTATCCAGGATTTGATGCGGATTGAGCAGATGAAGGTGGACAGGCTGAAGCAGGATAGGCAGCTTGTTGAATGGCGTAAGGAAGCCTACAGGGAGATAACCAATCTTCTCAGGGCTTTCCAGGACGAGTTCTTCAACATCTCAAAAACGGATACGTACATGCTTTCATCAAATGCTTACAAGACATTTAGCGTAACTTCCAGCGCTGAAGAGTATGTAACGGCAACTGCTAACGCCAGTGCTCTGGAAGGGAATTACACTATTACAAAAATCGAGAGTTTGGCTGCCCCTACCATCTTAAAAGGCGTAAGCTGGGTATTTTCTGAGGGCAGGTCTTTGGACAGTACCCTCGAACAGCTTGGCTTGGTTGAAGTAGATGGCAGGGCAGATTTTTCGATAAATGGCGTTAGGTTTTTGATAGGAACTCCAACTGAAGGGGAGGAACTGCCGGATGATACTGTGGTCATAGATCCGACTAAGACCACCATGCGTCAGTTCGTAAACCTGATAAACACAAACGATAAAGCTGGAGTCAACATATTTTATTCCAGCATAGAAAAGAGCTTTGTACTTCAAACCAAGGCTACCGGTGCAGCTACTGATATTTTACTCGACGAAATTTCGGGAACTTTTCTGCAGGATTTGGGTCTGACTGCCGATGGTGCAGAAAAGATAGCCGGTACCGATGCCAGGGTGTATTTCGCTAAGATAGGAAGCGGCGATCTAAGTAATCCTGACAACAGTATATTGTGGCAAAGTTCTACCAACACCTTCACTATCGATGGTGTTACCTATACGCTTAAAAACACCACACCGGAAGAAACAGCGCCCATCAAAATAACGGTTGCGCAGGATGTGGATAAGGCGTACAACGCTATAAAGAACTTTGTAGACAAGTACAATGAGCTGATTGATAAGATAAATGGCAAGCTGAATGAGGAGCGGTTCCGGGATTATTTGCCGTTGACCGATGCACAGAAGAATGAAATGAGCGAGAAGGAGATAGAGCTGTGGGAAGAAAGGGCAAAAAGCGGGCTGCTTAGAAGTGATTCCATCCTTCAGAACATAGTCTATAGTATGCGCCGTGCTTTAAGCGATGCTGTGGAAGGTGTGGGTATAAATCTCTCGTCAATTGGAATTACTACTGGTTTATACTTTGAGAGGGGTAAGCTCCATATAGACGAAAATGAGTTGAAAGAGGCCTTAAGGAACGACACCGAACGAGTAATGGATCTTTTCATAAAGAGATCCAGTATTGATTATTCGCCCAATTTGGATGCTGCTTCACAGACCAGACGATACAACGAATCCGGGCTTCTTCACAGAATTTCGGATATACTTATGAATAATATCCGTACCACCAGAAACAAAGACGGTAAGAAGGGAATTCTACTTGAAAAAGCCGGTATTGTAGGTGACGTAACTGAATTTCAAAACTTAATGGATGACGAGTTAAAAAGGTTGGACAGGAGACTTGATGCAGCTATGGAGGCCATGATAAGGCAGGAAAGCAGGTATTGGGCTCAGTTTACCGCTCTGGAGAGGGCTATCCAGCAGATGAATGCCCAGAGCATGTGGCTTATGCAGCAGTTTGGAGTTTATCAGTATTAATGCATGAGTGTTAAATACAGTACAGGGAAGTACGGCATAAATCAGATTTAATTACGGCGATTTCAGTGAAACATTTAAAATATATGCTTGTATATAATTGCGGAACCAGCCTGAAATAATAGGTATAGGCTGGATGCGGAGACTGAGGCCGGTGACTCAGGTTTGTGTGGTTGAGGATGGATTTAACTTAATGAGCTTCTATTACAAGGAGGTTATATTAAATGGCACTTAACAATCCATATCAGCAGTATCAGCAGCAGAATGTTAGCACTGCAAGCCCGGGGGAGCTTGTGATTATGCTTTATGATGGCTGCATACGCTTTGTAAAAAAGGCTGTGGAAGCGATAAACAATAATGATTTAGAAGACGCTCATAACTCCATAATAAGGGCGCAGGATATAATACTTGAGTTTATGTCTACACTTGACATGAACTATGATGTTTCAAAAAATTTGTTGGCACTTTATAACTTTATGCACCAGCGTCTCATTGATGCAAATATGCAGAAGGATGTTAATATTCTTAATGAGGTACTGGAACTTCTGACCGAGCTTCGGGATACCTGGTCAGAAACTGTTAAGAATATGCGCAAACAGCTGTATAAGCGTTCGTATAATGAAGGAATAGGTGGCTAGCATGGCTGCGCCTGAAAATGATTTGAATAAAGCGCTGGAGCTGGCCCGTTTGAAAAAGAAGCACCTGGAGGAAATATTAAACATTACCATAAAGCAATCCGAGGTTTTATCGGCTGATAAGGCTGAACAGCTTTTATCATATATAGAGGACAGACAAAAGCTTATTGATGCAATAAAGGTTCTGGACGAGGAGTTTACACCTATATTTAATGAAATAGGGGAACAACTGCCATTGAACGGACATGATGCCGTGCTGGATGATGGTTCTGATGAATATAATTTGTCCGTTCAATTACTTGCTGAAATAGATGCACAGAAGGAACTGCTGAAGGCTATTTATGATTTGGAGCAGAAAAACCAAAAACAGGTTATGGCGGTTATTGAGGAAGTAAAATCAAAGATGAGCGGAATAAGCAGGGCAAAAAGGGGATATAAGGCATATAAGCAGCCTAATCAGTATATGGGAGGAATTTTTATAGACAAGAGGGAGTAGACAAATCTTCCGAAGAAAAAATTTAAACTTTATGGTTGTTTTTTGAGGATGTAGAGTATATAATGTAACTACGTGCTCAATATTTGGCTGTTGGCTTAACCTAAGTCTAGGTCATCTGTCATAATCCGGCGGATATTTGAGTAGAGTTATTCT
>Ga0209537_1003734_pt1 | contig 13662 bp, 9 predicted proteins | sample BioPla4DNA1_FD_187698 | JGI IMG/M metagenome (GOLD analysis project Ga0209537, IMG submission 187698) | Biogas fermentation microbial communities from Germany - Plant 4 DNA1 (SPAdes) (version 2) | ecosystem: Engineered > Bioreactor > Anaerobic > Digestate | place: Bielefeld, North...
CCTTTGTAATTTCTCTCATTTCCACTGTAAGACCCATTTTTTCTGCTAGTACTTGTGGTTCAATTGCCATTGGGGTTTTTAGTGCTTCTGGGTAGTGTCTGCGAAGAAAGTCTGTAGCGACAGATTCCAGTTGCTCCTTATAGATGATAGGAACAAGAGAGTCCGACATAGGTTTTGGCTGTTTATTTTTACTGGTATACTCAGTTACACTAGAGATTGTAAAGTCATCTAAATTGCAAGCCAAATCTCCTGAACAGTGCAACAAGAACCAGTGGTTACACTGTTCAAAATTATCATAATGATAGTCACCCTCTGCTACTTCAATTTCTGCATCTACAATGACATCAAACTCAATTTTCATATCTGGGAGATCATTGACTGATACTAATTTAACTTCAATTTCCGAGAGGTTGACCTGCCCCATATTCTTTATACTTCGCAGGTTTAAATCTAAACTCCCAATGCTCTCTTCAATATATTTTTCTATGACTGAGTAGAAATCGTTGTAAAACCTACTCGCAACATAATCTGTAAATGATCGATTGGCTGCCATAGTACTCCTCCTTTCATTTAAAAATATCCGAATTATACACGTTAGAAATTAGTAACAAATGTAATTTTCACTTTTAGTACTAACACCACAACTAATACACTTTTGGTACTAATATCACATTTCAACTGTGTTATTATTATATCATAAAGTCATAACATTGGGAGGATAATAGTGGAAATAAAACAAATGATATCTATGCAGTTTTTTGTTTCTAATTTAAATAATTATATATCTTACAAAGGGTTTTTAACTGTTAGAGAACTAGCAGACTTTCTTTCCATTAATTATAATCGATTGGTATCATGGCTTAATTTCCAAAGAACTCCGCCTCTTGCTGTTTTAGATAAAATTGCGAATAAAATGCAAATTTACTCAAAAGACTTAATTGGTCGCCAAATAGATTTTAATAGCTATGGGTTTATTGGTGGAATAGAGAATTTATCTAATGTGCAATTTTGCATAAATTTACGTAAGTACTTAAACAAATATGACATAAAGACCGCATCAGACTTTGTTGCTTATTTTGACGGAGTTTTCTCTGAGCACACCTATTACTCATACTTTAAAAATACTAACAGCAAAACACCGTCTTTAAAATCTTTAGAAACTATATCGCGTTTTTTAGAAGTAAAACCATCACAATTAATTGAATGAAAGGGAGGAAGGATATATGCAAAACAATTCTTATAATGCAAAGGTGTCCAATGAAATACTGGAGAAATTCTCAAATTTAATTAAAATCTTAGATGATGAAAGTAACTCTATACCGTCCATAGCCAAAAGAGCATTTAATTTTAAAGGGAGAAAATCAGAAAACATAGCCTTAAAGGTTCTGGATTATATTAGTACCCCAGAATCAAAAATTTGTGACCCTTTTATGGGATCTGGATCTTTTGTATTTGCTAGCAGTATGTTAGGTAGAGAGACAGTTGGTATTGAATTAGATAACTATACCTACAATGTTATAAAAACTCTTCACTCAAAAATTGATTATGATAAACTTGAGCTCATGTTTCAGGAAATCAAATCTGAAATATTTAATGATGTAATGTACTTATATAAAACTCATTGTTGTGGTGAAGTAAATTATATAAAAACATTATATTTTGATCCAGTTTCACAAGAATACTTTAATCCTCAACCCCACAGAGAAATTGTTGACGGAAAAAATGTTAAACTTTATTACAAATGTCCGGTTTGCGAAGAAACTTCTAAGACATTTTCTACTGAAGATGAACAAAAGCTTTCCGAAGTAAATTCTCTAGATACCTCAAGATTCCCGGATCATGAACTAATAACAAATAGTCGTATAAATATTACTTCAAGTACAGGAGCCGATCGCTATGATAGAAATTTTTCTAATAGAAATAAGTACGCACTATTATTAATTCAAGATAAAATATCATCGCTTCCTGACTGTATAGAAAAGGATTTCATACAACATGCTCTCGTTTCAGCTTTAACTCTAAGTAAGATTACTCAGTACGGTTCTAGTTCTGATATTTTATATCATGTTATACAGAATAAAGCACAAGACATGAATGTTTGGTATCTATTTGAATCAAAATACAATAATATGGTGGCTTATAATAAATACTATTGTGAACAATCACCGGATAAAGAGACATTGTTATCATTTGCTAATATAATGAATGGCGACTATTCCACAATTCTAAGTCAACCTAAATTTAATCAATATTTTGACGTGATTTATACAGACCCACCTTATACAGATCAGGTACCCTATTTAGAAAGAAACCAGTTGTATCGAGATTGGCTATTTAATTTTTCGGATAAAAATCAATTTCAGTTAAGTAAGCAAATGCTAGATGAAGAAATTGTGGTAACCAATGCACCAAGCAGAAGAGAAAAAGACATCAAGAATTATTATGAATCTATAGATAAGATGTTTTCTATATTTTCAAAAATAATCAAAACTAATGGTACGGTTGCTTTTACACTCAATCTAGGTAAAAAGAAGTTTTTTGAAACTTTCTCAAAATTTATTGATTTTGCTCGAAAGAACGGTTTTGAATATATCTATAGAATTGATCTAGCTAAAAATGATCCAACGCTCAGAAAACAATCAGCGTGGAGGGATACTCTCTCTACTGAGATGCTAATTTTCTTCATTAAGTTAGATGAAGATAAAGCCTATTGGTATAAAGATGACAGAAACATTGAATTAGAGCTAGGGAAGTTAATATATAATCAGATATTGAAGAATAACGGAATTACTCTCACCACTGCTTACAAGGAAGTATCTAGAAAGATTCTAAATAAGCAGGTGGAAGATTTAACCGAAAATGAAATAAACAGGATTAGAGGTTTAATTTCCGAACAATTTATAATAGATCCGCGAACCTCTATGATTTACGTTGATCCAGATAAGCTATATTTATCGATAGAAGACAACACGACTTTATTCAATAAACTCTATGACATTGTACCGATACTAATCAATAACCTACTTGAAAAATGGGGCTCTTTTACACTTGATGATTTGTATTTTGAAATTAGTAGTAAAGTCTGTAATGGTGACCCTAACATTCTAGCTCAAATTCTTGAAGATCCTTCGAGGGAAAAGTATATCGTAAACTTGATAGAAAACTATTGTAACACAGATGAAAAGAGTTCATATACCAGAAAAACAAGAGTATCTGCATCTCCTACAGAAGATGCTATCGATATCTCAATGCTCGATGGCTATAGTTTTGAAAATGTTCTTAAAGATCTTTTAACATCTGAAGGATTTATAAATGTAATACGCATAGGCGGTGCAGGTGACAGGGGAGTAGATCTTCGAGCTAAGAAAATTAATCCTCAAACTGGAGAATTGGAAGGATACATTTTCCAAGCTAAGCGCTGGATTGGCAATGTCGGTGGAGAGCCGATACAAAGACTGCATAGTATGATGGTACAGTATTCAGCCGAGATACAACATGCAATTTGTATTACTACTTCTGATTACACTGAACACGGTAAAAGAGAGGCAAAAAGCACAGGGGTAGAAATTGTTAACGGAGAAGAATTGATTGAACGTTTAAACACTGCATTTCCAGGTAAGTATTATCACGGCCTACTTGACTTCCATAATAATTAGAAACTAATAGAGGAGACTATAATAGTCTCCTCTAAATTGTCCATTTCCCTTTAGTAGTATCCCAAGTTAGATACTTTTCAAATATTTCCACTAGGCTCTTATATTTAAGCGCTAACTCGGAAAGCCAACCGTTATGAATTATAAATTCCATTAAGCCATCATCATATAGTTCTGGCGTTGATTGAGGTCCATTAGTTTTAATAATATATTTAGCATGTTTAATGATATTAAGTTCCATTTCTTCTATACTCTCAACTTCTCTAACCTCTTTTTTTACATATGGTTCTTTAATAAAAAAAAGTACCGCATCTCCATTCAAGGATTTTTTGGGGCTAATAATATTCTTCAGCGTGTTCTTTTTCTTAACATGAACCTGCGACAAATATCTAAAACCCGCTTTTTCTAAAATATCTATAAGTTTTTTCCAAACATCAAGATTACTATCATGAAAATACATGCACATGTATTTATCATTCTTTACTTTTCTACCAACTTTAGCAAAGGCATCCTCTAAAAGCTTATAATACTCAGCTTCATCTTTTTTTCTTTCTGGTGCAGTTGAAACAACAATTTCGTCTTCTAAATTATAATCCAGGTTCAAAAATGGTTTATATAATTGCATATACTCCGAATATAATACCTGTCCCAAATATGGGGGATCGGTAATTACAAGATCTATGCTATTGTCGGGAATATCTTCTTCTGTGATAAACTGAATTCCTTTATTAATAATTTTGAACTCACCTGGTTTCATTTCAAACAAATTATCAGATTTGCCTCGATTAGGACATAAATTTTTCTGGGCATATTCTAAGGAAGAAATTAAAGCTTTTGCTCTCTTTCCTATCACAGGTAAAATATTTTTTTCTACACAGTTTTTTTTAGGAGTCCACAAAGGCCATTGTGAGTTTGAATGAGTATCTGTAATCTTGGACAAGTGTAAGCTACTTAAGAGGATATAGTTCAATAATTCTTGTTCTTCTTCATTAAAAGTCTTTATGATTTCAAGCACTTTATCAATGATATAGAAGTTTCTTTTAGTAAAAATATCAGAAATTTTTTGTCCCTTATATACTGCAATTCTTGTATTGCTCAACAACTCGACGTTTCTAACAAAATTAATCTGATAGTATTGTTCCATTTCATTCATCATTAAGTAATCTTCTTCAGATGAATCTTTTCTCAATATCTTTTTACTACAATTGCAATTATAGTGAATCTCCTTAATTACTGGGTTACTTGTAAAATCTTCACGATCAAAAATTGTTTTAGTAATGATTCCTTTTTCTTTACATGAATCACATGTCGTTTCATAGTAAACATTTAATTGCTCAATTTCATCTAAAAATCTAGCAATAAAAGTTTTTACGTTTCGAAGATTATATTTCTTTAACAATACCTCAATAATAAATATCGGAACTTGGTTAATTTCGACTCCAACAGCTTTTCTCGAATATTTTTTTGTTATTGCTTGTATTAGTGTGACCCCCGAACCCATAAAAGGATCAAATACAATATCACCTTTTTCTGAAAAGCTCTCTATTAAAATATCACAAATATTATACGGTTTTTGAGACCAATACAAATGCGATTTATATAGATCATTGTTATTAGAGGCAACTGTGTTTTTAATTTTCATTTTTACTTCACTTAAGTCTTTTATCATTCTACCACTCCCCTAATATTTACAAACAATTAAATACTCCAATACTTTTTTAGTATCTTTGTTTCTATTATTGGAGTGTTCATATTCCTCGGTAAAAACATTTATTTTATTTCTTCCGAACTTTTTTTCTGCAGTTTCGATAATATCTTCAATATTCATAGTATACCTATTCGTCGCTTGTTGTTTTGTGTCTCTTGGGTATGCATAGCTCAAAGCTAAATTCATTCTGTTTGCCTTGCAATAATCAAAAAGTATGCTTGTTTGGTCTAATGCTGTTGATCTTTGGCTTAATGGCGACTGAAATCGGTCTTCACGATATAAACCTTTTGAAATCTTACCTCTATATAGAGAGATATCATCATAATCATATAGCGTTACAGTGTTTAACAAATGATAGTATCTAGAGTACTGCATATCAGTATATGGTGGATCAGCGTATATAAAACCCACTTCCTGTTTTACACGGTCAATATTGTATATTTCTGATATTGGTTTATTAAACACAACATTGTCATGACTACTTATAACAAAATCTGGTGATTGAAACTCAGATAGTTTTCTCTGAAAATACTCAAGGATTGATTTCTGTCTTACACTAAACAATTTAGTTTTATTATTCTCTATACTAAGTGGTTGAGCCATGTGCCCATCTTTTGAAAAAGTACATTCTTTCATAGCATAAAATAACGCTGCTAGTAAAACATTTTGAAGTGCGTTATCTTCTAACAACTCTATTGCGTACCTGATAGAGTCTATTTCTATTGATTGATGTACTCCAAAATATGTATTCGCATAATAAGTCGTAAATAGCATATATGGGATTTCATCTTTCTTTATTTTTAAATCTTTCGTTGTTCTGATTGTGTTATTATATAAGCTTAAATAACCATTCCATACAGTGGGATAGTTATCATAAAAATTTTTAATTTTTTGTACATCTTTTTCTTGAATAAGCTCTTTTTCTTTTACTACATACTCACCAAACAAGTTAATTAAATCATTATGATTTTTCTGATAAAACTTTTCAAATTGTGCTTCATACGTATCCCACAGCAATTTATTATTATACTGGAGTAAAGCTTTTGCAATTACAGAAGAATACACTTCACTATCATTCGCAAAAATTCTATAGTATCTTTTTAATGCATAACCGACAGAACACGATCCGGCAAATATGTCAAAGACTGCTTTCTTCTCATCAATCACATCAATTGTATTTTTATATATAAAATTCAGCAAGTTTTTTTTGCTTCCTTGGTAGTTTAGTATTGTGAATACATCATTGCTAAAGTTTTCCATACATTATTCTCCTTTAAAAACTATCTCTAAACCATTATAGCATAACATAGTACAAATGTCACAAGTTATTATTTTTTAGTCAATTTTACTACATCGCAATGATAATAGATCACTTATCCATGTTGCTAAAATTGTCATACGTATGGATGAGCAGAACAACTGGATAACTAATGATAGAAAATCCTTTTACGAAATAAACCAATTGAGCTGATTATCCATCTATCCTGTCTCCTCAACCCTGTTAATTTATCTAATCTGTCAACTCAACCCTACACACATTTTTTCAGTTGACCTATTTCCTCATAAACAAAAATAAGGATTCCCAAGGTTAAAAGGCACTGCCAGACATCAGGCAGAAAATCCTTCACTCCTGGAAACCCTTTATTTATCAGTGTTTTGAATACCCCTACTTCTCAACCCTTGACATCAAGACGACACTCTCAACATGGCTTGAGAGGATAGAATGAATGTCATTTGAGTATGTCCGTTCTTGGAAACATATCCACCGCCTTTTTGGCACTATCGGTAGGCGGGAACATATCCACTCAGTTAAATTACCTTCACTGGACGAACCACGCTGTCATCTTCATCATTAATCAACTTTCCTTCTATATATTTATCAAATATTCCTAGTGAAAGAAATGTAACAACTCCGTCATTATCTTGAATTTCCAACTCGATTGGCTTTGACGTAAGGAAAATCAAATGCACTTTTATATCCTCATCCGCACCGATAAATTCCTTTACTTTCTTAGGTTCTGAAAGTACAAGATCATATCTCCTTCTGCAACGGTCATAATACCCATCTTTCTCAAATAGCTTTTTATAGTCTGTAACCATTCCACTTGAGTTTAGTGAGTCAGAAAAATACTTTGCTTCAATTAAAAAAAGTTCTTTTGTATCTTCTGTGTAATATATAACATCAAAATCACCATAATCTATTTCTCGATCACCAAAAATTCTTTGGTATTTTACATCTTTTTCATCAATCTTTGATGTATAGTGGTTGTTAAGTTTCTCTCTAATTTTATCGATTAAAATATCAGACAGTTCTTTATTTCGCCTTCCCATGGCATTAGTAAGATTATCTGAATCGTTGGTATAACACATACCACCATTGCTAAAATATGATACCCATAATTGCTTGGCTTGTTCTATTGCTCCATATGAAATTAAGATATTTCCATCTTCTAAGCCTAAAAAAGGTCTAAGTTCATGACGGTATTTATTTGTTCCAATCACCCATATGATATCTTCTTTCTTCCTCAATTGACTTTTCACTTTATCTTTTGTTAAAACAAAGCTTTCATAAAAGGCTCTTCCGTCAATTTGAGGTTTGGTATAATTCTCCACTAAATAAATAAAATACTCTTTGCTAATCACTGTTAATGACTTTTCGTCACCACGTAACAGGTCATCTTGAAATCCCTTTATAGCTGCTAAAAATAGTAAAAATTCCACATCATACTCTTTGTAAAAGCCCTTACCGAATGCAGTATTATTCGCTTCTCTAGTTAATGGAGTTTCTACTAGTATGTTCTGATTTCCTGTAATTGCTGTATTAAAAAATATTATAGGGTGGTACTTTAATACTTCCGCAGGTGAATAATCATAAGGATTTACTGTCAACCCATAATATAGCTCTTGAGAACCAAGATTTTTAGATAGTGTTAAGAGGGAAACACCTTGAGAAGCAAGACCATATAAATATAAGTCTAACAGCAAATCAAAATCCATCTTAAATCCTCTATCTTTTGCCTTGGACATAGTATCAGTATCATGCTGATATAATACGCAATTTTCTATCCACACATTGCACGCATCAATGATGTTCCTCATTATATTTCTATTTTGAACAAATGTGTCTGTTAAATCTGTATCATCAACATTAATGCTTACTAATTTGCTCCGTGCTTCTTTTTCCCGCAAATAAAAATAATGCACTTCGTCAAAAATGTAATATAATTTCATAAACATATCATATGAGTTTTCATGTTTTAACTTATTTACCATTCGGTTTTGGATTGTTGTGATAACATTAAGCAGGAGTTTAAGTGCCTCATCTCGATTATCAATAACCAGTTTATGTTCTCCAAAGAATTCTTTATATCTTTTTTGTACCTTATCTATTGGAACCCCCATACTTCTCCAAAAAGGTCTTGTTTGAAAAATAAACATATTTCTTTTATCTCCTCAAATATTGAAATTTCGCACTTCGCTCGATTTTTTTATTCACATGGAATTACCCTAACAGCTCACGTATCTTTTCTGTAAGTATAGCCTTTCTTTTCTCGTAAAATATTTCAAAGTCCTCTATTTCAAGTGATACATCTTTCGGAATCATGGCTTGTTTACAAAACTCCGCTTTTTGTTCGTCGTTCATATCGTTATAATAATCAACGAGGCGCATATCATTCTTGCTACCATTACTTCTGCCTTCAAGTAGATGTAAATTAGGAAGACGATTTCGCATTCCACGCCATCTTTTCCAATCTTCCATACTAACAGAAATCGGTTTGCTGCCGTTAAACCTGCTCTCTGGATGCAAATGATCTTGCTCGTACTTGAAATTTTTATTTGTCCAGTCAAGGTTCAAGTAATACAAAACCTCTCCAGCAACTCTGCTGCCTTTTTCTGAATTAAGGACATCTTCGATTTTGCCATCCGTTACTCTTAGATCATTCATCTGGTCGAGCATTTCGATGGTAATTTCATAGTCAAAGCTATTGATATTACTCTTCATCTGTTGCAATTTTCCTGTTGTTCCAGATTGGAAATATGTAAAAAAGATTGCTCTCAGTAAATAAGCACGGACACCTTCAGTGTTTTTATCAAAATCAGGGTTATAATAAATGTAATAGATGATAGGCAATAGCACGTTCCAACTACTTGAAAAACGGCTCACCTCAATCTTCATTCCTTTAAGTACTCTTTCCAGATCCTTCAATGCTTTCTTAAAGGCATTCCAGTTATTCTTCAATTCTTCCGCTATTTTTTTACTGATATTAGATTTTACAACATCACCATAAAGCATCAGTGCAGAACGAATAATAAAGTCCGTTCCAAAATTTGCATATGAGTCAACAAGTATCTTTCCGAACTCTGTCTTTGCACTCGGCCAGTATGCCTCAAGAATGGACATCGTAATTTCAGACTTACGCAATGGCTTACCACCACTATTAAATCTTACAAACATCTCCAGTGCATCATCCTGTTTCATATCTGTTATTTCCGTATATCTGACCAGCTTTTCTACAAAAATTTTATTGTATAGCTTTTTTAGAATGTTTCGGGCATATTCCTTACTGTCTGCAGGAACATTGGCAATAGCATCCTCGATGGCCTTTTCCCTCATAGAGTCATCTTGGAATTTTTGATCGATGATGTTTTTGATTTCAAATTGTGTAGGGCTTAATCTGCCAACCTTTTCACTAAACTTGATGTCAAATTTCTTACTGTTATACTCTTCTTCATCTACAGAAATTTTGTTCTTGTTCAGTTCTATTAATAGTTTGGTAACAAGCCTGTCCCCGGATTTCTTTCTTGCATAATTCGGACGGATATACCCTTCTCCAAACAGTGATAAGTACAAAGAAGTCAATCTCTGCTGTCCATCCAGCACCGCTGTATCGGTATTCTTAACATTAATGCTGGTTAATTCATAATTTACACTGTCAGCCTGTTTTCTACTGTCAAATGTTACTTCAGATAAAAAGTTACAGAAGTATGTATCCCAGGTTACATTGGAATCATCAACGTGCCAGAACAGAAATGTGGCAATAGGATAATCCAACAATATGGAATCCCATAATTTCTCTATTTGCTCCATACTCCATACAAATTGTCTTTGAAATGCAGGCATTACATACTTTCCGTCTCTGATGTTCTGTAAAGCCTCATATATTGTGATGCTGTTATCTATTAATCTACTCATACTCGTTGCCTCCTTTAATCACAAAAACTCGATTTATATTTCATCAAAGTATCTTCTACCTCGTGCCAGATTGTTACCGTTTCACCGTCATCCTCAAATACTTTACCGTGGCTCTTAGGTCCATCCAACTTCATCTGTGAGTAATTATTCTTAAAAGTCGGCACGTACAGTTCCGGGTTGTTTTGGTCACTGCATAAGCGTTCCATCATATCTATGGTAGCACGACCTGTGGCAGCAACTGCCTTGAAATAAGCACGGATGATCTTGTGATTATATTGATTCGGCTTAACAGCCCATACTGGGATTCGTTGATTTGCTTTTCCGTAAAAATCCTTGTTTGCATCCTCATTCTGTCTTGCTACTGTTTTTGGGTTATAGGCTTGTGATGCTTTTTCAAAAGTTTTTGCAATATACCAACGCATACAGCTTTCCACTGCGGTGTTTTGTGTTTCATTTGTTAAATTTAATGCGATGCAGAATTTCTCGTACACATCCGCATCAACCGTAAAGGTCACACTCTTATTCACCGTTTACACCTCCACTATTTACACTATAAAGAATTATATCACTAATTTGTATTTTGTAAATACTAATAAACTAATTTGTATTGACTCATCGAAAGAAACATGAAAACACCCTGCATTTCAGCAAGGTGTTAGATTCTAATAACTATTTCTATTCAATTTTCAATGTCTATACTAATGCCTGACTTAAATTCCACTTCAACCCTGCCATCGTGAATCGTAACTTTTTCAATAAGCCTCCTTACTAACTGCTCATCATATTCCTCTAACTCGCAGGATTGCTCATTAAAGAAATCAGTCATTTCAGCTATTCGTTGCCTTTTCCCTTCTCGCTCTGCATTCTCTACAAGTGCATTTTGCTTTAACTCCCGAAGTCGATAAATTTCATCAGCCACATCTTCATAGTCATTCTTGGATTTTGCTTGTATAAGGAGCTGTTGTTGTAACTCTTCCAATTTTCTATCAATATCATCGGTGGCATTATCATTTTTTTCATTAAGTACGGTAGCTATGTTTTTCTGTAACGTTGAGAGGAAAGGCTCTTTGTTAGCCAAAAGTTCGTTAATAGCCCTGACCACTGCTGTATGTAATGTCTCCTCGTTTATGGTAGGGGCCGTACATTCAGATCCTTTTTCCTCTAAACGGCTGACGCATCTCCAAACAATAGACTTGTAACCTCGGTTATTCCAGTGTACTCGTCGGTAAATATCACCGCATTGCCCGCAGTAAACAATACTCGATAAGGCATATTTACTACTATAGACTCGCTTTTTACCGCCCTTACCGCCTCGGAGATTCGCTCTTCGAACCATCTCTTCTTGAACCTGCATAAAAAGGTCACGGGGAATGATAGGTTCATGGCTGTTTTCCACATAATACTGGGGAACAATACCATTATTCTTGACACGCTTTTTGGAAAGGAAGTCAACCGTATAAGTCTTTTGCAAGAGTGCATCCCCGATGTATTTTTCATTCTGCAGTATCTTTTTCAGTGTTTCAGGTCTCCATTTGGCTTTGCCTGCCGCCGTAAGTATACCGTCTGCTTCTAGTCCTCTTGCTATCTGTAAAAGGCTCGCCCCCTCAAGGTACTCCCTGTAAATCCGTTTAACAACCTCAGCACCCTCTGGGTCAATCACCAATTGCTTGTTTTCATCCTTGGTATATCCAAGGAAACGCTTGTGGTTGACCTGAACTTCACCTTGCTGATAGCGATACTGAATACCTAGCTTTACGTTTTGGCTTAAGGACTGGCTTTCCTGTTGGGCAAGGGATGCCATAATGGTCAGCAGGACTTCACCCTTAGAATCCATGGTGTTTATATTCTCTTTTTCAAAGAACACAGCGATGTTTTTATCCTTTAACTGACGGATGTATTTAAGGCAGTCCAACGTGTTTCTGGCAAATCGGCTTATGGATTTTGTGATGATCATGTCAATATTGCCTGCCATGCACTCTTCAATCATGCGGTTGAATTCATCACGCTTTTTGGTATTTGTACCTGTGATACCGTCATCCGCAAAAATCCCTGCCAATTCCCATTCCTTGTTCTTCTTAATATAATTTGTATAATGCTCAATCTGAATGTCATAGCTCGAAGCCTGCTCCTCACTATCCGTTGAAACACGGCAGTAAGCAGCCACTCGAATTTTGGGTTTGCTTTCACTATTTTTATTATTTCCGACTCGTTTAATTGCTGGAATCACTGTTACATTCCTACTTACCGCCACTGGTTACACCTCACTTTCTATCAAACTGTAAGCATATTCTGCCTGCTTGTATGGGTCTTCATATTTTTGCACCAGAGGCTTTGCTTTGAACTTTACAGGATAATCCGTTTTTGGTTCATCTTTAGGCTCCCATATCCTTCCTAGCTTTTCTGCTCGTTTTCGTCTTTCTACTCTGGCTTTTTCAAAGGTCTCCTCATCAATAATTGGAGGGTAGAATTCATCGCCAAGGTAGTGCTTATTCTGCAACATCTTACTTACTGTGGCATGGTAGCAGTCTATCCCAGCTTTTTTAGCAGCACCCTTCAAAGAAAGTCCTGCCAAGTATCCTGAAAATAATTCTTTTACCCGCTCCGATGCTATTTCATCCACAACAGCCTTACCGTTTTCAATTCTATATCCATAGGGTATGTGACCCATCTAATTCACCAACCTTTCCTTCAATGTGATTCCGCATTTTAATTCAAATCCAACTATCTCTCGTGAATAAACAATAATCTTCTCTGCGTAATTTTCAAACAGCTCATCCTCATAGGTTTTGAGCATTTTGGACTTAGTGGTAAACTTAAGCAGACGGTCAACCTCGTCTACTTTTGCAAAATTGCCATTGATGGAACGAGTAAGTTGATCCTTTTCAGCAAGAAGTCTTTCTCTTTCTGCTTCCAGTGAAATCTTTTCTTTATTAAACAGAGCAGGTTCCAGATATCCTTTGGCCAGTAAACCTGTCAGCATCTGGCTCTGCTCCATGTTGTTTTCAATCTTAGTTTCCAACTCTTCAATTCTGAGAAAACTCGCTGCACTATTCTGGTTACGTAACCCATCCAAAAGTGGTCTTAATATGAACTTCTGACCGAAAATG
>Ga0209537_1003737_pt1 | contig 13656 bp, 15 predicted proteins | sample BioPla4DNA1_FD_187698 | JGI IMG/M metagenome (GOLD analysis project Ga0209537, IMG submission 187698) | Biogas fermentation microbial communities from Germany - Plant 4 DNA1 (SPAdes) (version 2) | ecosystem: Engineered > Bioreactor > Anaerobic > Digestate | place: Bielefeld, North...
TCTCCCGTCTCGTTGAAGACGCCGCCAAGATGTAACCTCCCTCGATCAGGTCCCGGACTTCGCTGTCGCTTTGCAGTATCCGGGTCATCCGGTCATACCCGGAGACCCGATCGATCCCGCCGTGTGCGGCTTCGTCATCACCGGCACAATCCGTACTCACCGGGGGGAAAGCGAAGAGGATTGCAGAGAGCACGGCGGCAAGCCCCAACAATACTCCCATTATCTTCTTTGAGTCCATCGGCCCTCCATGGTTGCTGCCGGAGGATTGGCGGGATCAAACATCCCATTCCCGGAATGCCCGGTTCTTTCGGGTACCCTGGAAATGGCCCCTCCCTTATCCATAGCCAGCTCCCAAAGTCGTTCAGGTGCCTGGAGGCAGGGGAGCGTACCTCCGAGCCACGCTCACGGTGCGTCCTTCCCGCGGGACCTCCGGATGAGGAAGTAGCCCACCGCGAGCACGAGCACGGCTCCCAGGCCGCACGCGAGGAGCACGGGGTTGTAGAAGATGCTGTACGCACTTTCGGAACCGTGATACGTCGTCGTATCTCCGGGCTCCGCCAGCACGGCCTCCCGGCCCTCCCCCGCATCGGCCGGCGGTTCTCCACCCGGAGATGCGCACGCTATACCGCTGCCGGCCAGGATGAAGAGCAGCAGGGCGATGCAGATCAGCCCTCCCCGGCCGGTACCGTTTATGAATTGCTTTTCTTTCATCGATCTTCACCTGCCGGTGCATCCCGGGATACGATCCCGGTATTCACGATGGAGACGTCAACGTTCCTCTACATATCTTTTCTGTGGCGCACGTCTACACGTCGGGTCATTCGGATCGACACTCCACTCAAAAACGGCCTTAACGCACCGGGAACCGGTGTTGCGCAGGATGGGGAGGTGCCCGAATGCCGGGCGACCGTCCAGCATTCCGGACATATGTCCGAAAAACCGGACGTTCGAGAAGACCATTGAGGTCCTGAGGGAACGCCTGACGGAGGCGCTGCGGGAAGAGGGGGTGAGAGAGCAGCCGGCTCATAGCCGTTCCGGCCATCACTCGACGATCGATGAGGCGACCTTCGTTATCTCGTCCACGGGGAGTTTTCCTGTCATGCAGAAAGCGGCATCGTTCCACTCCCACCGGAACAGCCAGAGAGAGCCCTCCGAACGGTCGTCGTTCTCGTAGACCAGATGGCCCTGGATGCCGTTACCCTGGACGATCCGCTCCTCATTCCCGGCGACCGTCGGGCCGGGGCACGGCGCGTCCGCGGCCGAAAGCCTCGTTACCCGGAGGTCGCCGGCGGTGCCGGTGTAGGTAAGCGTGACACTGCCGTCGGGGGAGCGGACGGCGCTCTCGAAGGCGTAGCCTTCGGGCAGGTAGGACGGTTCGGGGATATCGGGGCCGAAGACCTCGCGGGCCTCGGCAAGCGTGCCCGCGTGTTCCGGTACGGTCTCCTCGGTGCCGGTGCAGCCGGCAGCGGCAAGGAGGCAGCAGAGCAGGAGAAGGGCAGGGAGAATATTCTTCATGATGGTTCCTCGGGATATCCGGTGCGGAAGAGAGCCGCACTCCCCTGCGGGGGGCCGGCTCCGGCATCCACACCGGGAGACTTTCTCCCCGGCCCTTATACCTTTTCTGTGCCGGGAAGCTACTTGTCCAGCCCCGGCAACCAGGACGGCAAGGTTAATCCAGACTGTAAAGACACCTGAAAACCTCCCCCGTCTCAGCATCCACCCACACCGCAGCAGGGAACGTCACCCCTCGCGACCGATAGTAATCGTCGGTAAACCGGACGTGCCATGCCAGACGAATGTCGTGAGGCTCCTGGAGACCCGCAGGGTAGTTCAGGTCCACCCACTGCTTCTCCGAAGAGAGTATCTGGACCCCTCCGGCACCGTTTTCAGTCATAACGTCCGCTACAATTGCGCCTGCTTCGGATTCCGATATCTTCGCCCCTGCATCGGTCGGCACCTGACCTTCCGGCATCGTCCATGACTTGTAGTAACTCATGACACATCCGGTTGCGGGATGAACGGTGACGGTTATGCCGTCCGAGAGACAGCGCACCCCGCCGATAATCCGGGAGTAGCGTATGAGGTACTCTCCGGGGAGCCCATCCGCATGAGGAACTACGTACCGGGCCGTTACCAGTGCCAGATCCTGACCGGTATCCCGTTCTTCGATGTAATCGGAAGCAATCTGCTTTGCTCGCTCTAACGAGATCCGCCCCGGATCGGGGTCACTTTCTCCGGTTCGGCCGAATGCGGGATCCAACTCGTCCGGTTTCCCGCCCCGGCACGACCCGAACGCCACGGCATCCATCAGGCTCTTTACGAGGGTTGCAACCCGGGCCCCGGTAACTTCCGGAGAACCCCCGGTCCCGGACGGCGTCACGCAGACGTCGGTAGCCAGGGGCCAGAATTTCGGGATGACGTCCCGTTCGTCGTAAATGATGTGCACGACCTTCTGCTCCCCGCCGACCTCGACCGTCCCTGCCTGGCCGATGACGAGCGACGTCGAGCCGCACCGGACCGTCCCGAGGATCACGTCGCTGCCAACGGTGAACGAGGTCAAACTCCCGGGCTTGCCGGCGACGGTTCCCTCAAAACGCCATGTAGAAGGAAGGGCGACTTCAAACGTGCCCGACTCGTTCTTGACGAAGGCCCGGGTGCCTTCCGCAACGGGGCCCGGCACCGGTTCGAGGTCGAGCACGAACTCCCCGCCGGGGAGGCGGAGCGTCACCGGACCCCCCGAACCCGCGTCGGCGACGAACGCCGCCGGGTCGGCGGTCACGAGGTCGTACTTCCGGAGGGGCGGAAGGCTTGTGAGGTTCGCCCCGCCGGCCGTCGGAACCGGGCTGAAGTACACGGGATCGGTCATGACCACGTCAACGGCAGGGCCGGACGGCTGCCCCGAGACCGTCGCAGACGGAATTTCGGGGAACGTCAACGTCACGTTCTCATCGAGCAGGATCATGCCGGGGTACTGCCGTGCGACCTCCTCAGTGATCGAAGCCCTCTCTGGGGTTTCAATGGGTGGATTGTACATCGACATATCCCGGGGCCCGACCCACTCGTCGAAGGTATCGAGCCAGTTCGTGGTGCCCCCGGTGGAGGGCGCCGGAGCGGCGGCGGAACCCGCCGGGAAGAGGAGGACCAATATAATGAGTATCTTGACTGTCCGCATACCCGGTCTCTTGGATTGATTTTGCATCAAATATCAGCCTCCTCCCCCGGCATCAGTACTTCATGTACATCCCGAGCACCGCCGACCCGCCATCGGACGTCGGGATGAGGGCGACAACCCTGCTGTATTCGTCCAGCCGCTGCGTCGACGTCCATGACGCGGCTCCGTCCTCATCGAACCTCTCCACCCGGAGGAGGGCGCCGCCGTAGTCGTTCTCGGCAAGCACCGCCGAGATGTAGCCACCATCAGGGGTCCAGGTCACGGGAGCGGAGGTATTGATCGTGCTCTGCTGTAGAATGCTCCCGTCCTCGCCAAGCGAGACCTCTAGAACCCCCACCGGCTCCGCACCCGTGACCCCGGCGAGCAGTGAGTAGCCGCCGTCCGGGTCCTTTCGGGCCGCCGCGAGGAGATACTGCTCTCCAGGATCGCCCTGAACCGTCGTGTTCCAGACAGGTATGCCCCGGTCGTCGAACTTCGCCGCTGTGATGGCTCCGGTGACCTCTGCAGCCTCTCCGGCGACGAGGACCCCTCCCGCCGGATCCGGGACGATGATCAGGAGGGAAATTGGGCTCACATCCCCGACCGGCTCCTGCCAGGTGAGACTGCCGTCAGCCTCGATCCTTGCAACACGGTCGCCCCCGACCGCGATCCAGCCGCCAGAGGCTAACGGCGCGACCGCCCAGTACTCCCCTGCCGCGGCAAGGTCCGTGCGGTGCCGTTCGCTCCCATTGCCGTCCGCAAGGACAACAAGACCGCGGGAGGCCGCGACGGCAAACCCTCCTGTATTGGAAGGCGCGATTCCCGTCCCGCGGTGGTCGTCCGGCGACGGGTAGGTCGTATCCCACACTCCCCTTCCCTCCCGGTCAAGGAGGATAACCCGCGGCGTCGGGTGGAACTCGCCTATATCCGAGACCGACCCGGCGATCGCGTAGCCGTCAGGAACCTCGATGAGGGAGAACGCTTCGTCGAACTTCCCGCTGTCGATGACGGTGAACCACTCCCGGTCCCCGGCATCGTCAAGTTTCAGCACCCAGACGTCCCCCTCCAGCGTTCGGTGGCCCGCCGTCATCGGCCGGTCGAGGCACCCGGCGGCGAGGGTCAGGAGGATAAGGGCCGTAGCCGCCGCGAGGGTCCAGAACCTCCCGGTCTGTCTCATCGCTTCACCTCTCCGTTGCACTTTTACCCTTCCCGCGGGACCTCCGGATGAGATAGTAGCCCAGCACGAGCACGATCACGGCTCCAAAACCGCACCCAAGGAGCATAGGGTTATAGAAGATACTGAACGCACTCCCGGATCCCTGATACCTCGTCGTATCTGCGGGTTCTCCAAGCACGATCTCTTGCCCCTCCCCCGCCGGAGATGCACACACTATACCGCTGCCGGCCAGGATGAAGAGCAGCAGGGCGATGAAGATCAGCCCTTTCCAGCCGGTGTCGTTCAAGAATCGTTTTCCCCCATCGGTCTTCACCTCGGCATATCCCACGATGCGCGCGGGAGGGGTCAACGTTTCTCTATATACCTTTTATCTGACACGCATCTACACATCAGGTTCTTCTGATCGGTGCCAGACCAAAAAAAAGCCCCCGATGGGCCGGAAACCCGGGCCGCGCCGAACGGTAGAGGAAGGAGTCCGCACCGGCAAGCGATGAACCACTCCCAGCCGGGATGAGCACGCTCCACCACTGCCGGCCGGGGAGGGCAGGGGGCCGGCGCCCTCAGGAGAGGCCGTGTTCACGGAAGAAGTCGGTGTAGCGCTTGTCCGAACCCTTGATATGGTTCGCCACCCAGTCGCGGAGGAAACTCATGACCTGGATAGAGAGGCCGAGTTTACCCTCATCGAATCCCTTCTTGAACTCGCCGACCTTCGCGACGAAGGCCTGGTGCTCGCTTCGGTGCGCGTCAAACTCGGCGTAGCCGAACTTCTGCATATACTTCTCCTCGGTCGAGAAGTGATACTCCGTGTAGGCGGCGAGATCTGTGAGCACTTTCCCAAGAACATCCTTCCCGCGCTTGTCGCGCATCGCGTCGTGAAGGTCGTTGATGAGCGATACGAGTTTCTGGTGCTGGTCATCGATCTCTCGAACGCCCACGGAGAGATCGTCTGTCCATTTCATGAATGCCATAAGCAGGAATAGGATCTCCTTCCGTATAAATTGTTCGCTATATTCCGAACAGAAATGGAACAGATCCGCAAAAGATGGAACTGCACCCATGCCGATCTCGCCGTGACAGCGGAGATCGCGTGAATGCCATTAACGGATTTCCGCAGGATGACATCCTTCCCTGCCGTCCTCGCCGCTCCTTGACCTGGTCCGGCAGTCCATGTTCCGCGGGGTTCAAGAGGCAGAACCGTAAAGGCAAAGCAGCACCCACACCTGATGAAGAGACCGGGTGCAGCGAGATGAACGGTGCGATCACGGATTTCCTGATAGTTGCGGACCAGATCTTCATCCTGGTCCTCCTGATTGCCGCCGGCTACGTCGCCGTCGCGACAAAGATCGTCGACCCCCGGGCCACCCGGGGGCTCTCGGGGCTCCTCGTCAACATCACCATCCCGGCCCTGATCATCGCCTCGATGCAGGTGCCCTTCACCCCCGAACGCCTCGTCGACGCCGAGACCCTGGTTCTCGCGACCGGAGCGCTCTATATCTTCTCGTTCGGACTCGCCTGGGCGGTCTCGAAGGCCATGCGGGTCACGGCCGCGGAGGAGGGAGTCCTCCAGTTCGCGATAGTCTTCGGGAACGTCGGGTTCATGGGGTTCCCGGTCTCTCTCACGCTCTTTGGGCAGGATTCGCTCTTTTACGTCGCGATATTCAATCTGGTCTTCAACATCCTCGTCTTCTCGGTCGGGATCGCGATGCTGACCGGGGGAAGGGGAAAGGGGTTCGACCCGAAACTGCTCTTAAACCCCGGGATCGCGGCCTCCCTCCTCGGGCTTGCCCTCTTCCTCGGTTCGATCGAGATCCCGAGCCCCTTCATCGACTCGATCGACCTCCTCGGAGGGGTGACGACGCCCCTAGCCATGATCATCGTCGGGGCGATGCTCGCGACCTTCCCGGCCCGGGAGATGGTCGGGAGCTGGCGGATCTGGACCGCGAGCGCCATCCTCCTCCTCGGGATCCCGGCGGCCTACTTCTACCTCCTCGCCCCGATCTTTGCCGACCCCTACATCAACGGAATCATGATCACGATGGCCGCGATGCCCGCCGCCGCAAACACCGTCATCTTCGCCGAGCAGTACGGCGCCGACTCCCGGCTTGCATCGCAGATCGTCTTCGTCTCGACGATCGGCTCGCTCCTCACGATCCCACTGATCGCGACGGTGATGCTGTAAGAGCCTACTCCGCCCCGGTCCGACCTGCGACGTCGGCCGCGACCAGGACCAGCGCCACCCCGCGACGATGACGAGTACGAGGACCCACTGGTAGGCGAGAGCCGCATACAGGCCTGCCGCGATGCCGACGGCGAGCAGCGCGGCGAGGTATTTGCGTTCCATGTTAACAACGAGGACGGCCTGGAGAGAGATGTCTTCTGTCACGCCTCTCTGCACTTCCGGGCGACGTTCCTGCATACGCCATAGAGGCGCCGGACAACGAGGAGCACCAGGCCGATGATGCAGAATACAACGAGCACGAGGAATACGAGACCGATAGACTGGGCAAAGAGCATGAGGAGAGGTTCGATCGCCGGGTGGAGCACCCAGATAGGGTCGTAGAAGAGCAAGAGGAGGAGCATCGCAACGAAGAGTCCCGTTAAGAGTGTGTCCATCGATATCTTTCGCTGCATGCTTCTTCCACCCCTTATATAAGATTCAGCCTCCGTTCAATGATGGCCGACGTGAGCAAAAACCTCCCCGGAGAGTATGTTCGGATCATCGAAGATGTGTTCGTAATTTCGAACAGGGACTATGTTAACCTGCCGGTGCGGCCCAAGGGAGGACATGTAGAAAAGATGCTCTCGCGGTGTGGTGATTGCGCCACCGACCAGAACCCTGCCGCCGGGGGGCCGTCCAAAATCCTGGACAAGTCTCCAAAAAATTGGACATAGGGAAACCCCGATGGGCCCTCACCCCCGGAGCGCCCGCATGAACCGCTCCCGGATCTCGGCCGGGGCAAGCGGGATATTTCCGACCGGCGCGTTCCCGGGTGCGAGGACCGCGTGGATGAAAGTCGGTCCCCGGCCCCGGCTCTCCCAGGCATCCTTGAGTTCTTCTTCGTCCTGCACCTTGCACGTCCGCCGGATCCCGGCGGCACGGGCGAGGAGCTCCATGTCCACGAGGCCGGAGGCCGGGGTGGGCTGGTTTCCTGTGCTCCCGAAGGCCCCGTTGTCCAGGCAGACGATCGTGAGGTTCTCCGGCGCCTCAGCCGCCACCACCGGGAGGGCGGCGGTCCCGAGCAGGCTCCCGTCCCCGTCGAGGACGACGACCTCCCGGTCGGTCCCGACGGCAAGCCCGAGCCCTATCGGGGTCGCCTGGGTGTAGCTCCCGAGCATGTAGAAGTTCAGGTCCCGGTCGCGAGCCGCGTAGAGCTCTTTAGAGGGGACGCCGATGTTTGCAACGACCGCCTCGTCGTTGAGAACGCCCGCAATCACCCTGATTGCGTCGTAGCGCCTCATCACCGGCTCGCGGAACGTCCGCCGGTACTCGAGCGCCGACTCGCGGGCCCGTGGCGGGGGCGGCTGCTTTAACGGGCAGGCCTCGTCCGCCCCCTCCCAGAACGAGGGGAGGATCAGCCCCACGTGCGGGCGCATGTTATCGTACGCATCGCAGACGACCTCGTCGATCAACCCCTCGTCCTCGGGATCGCGGATGACCGTATACGGGATGCCGAGCGCCTCAAGCACCTCCGGGACCGCCCTGTTGAACGGCACCTGGGCCGGGATCGCCTCCCGGTAGACCCCCCGCCAGCTCGCGAGGATCGGGAGGGGGAGGCCGAAGGTGACGGTGAGGGACATGATGGCGTTCAGGGAGTTCCCGAGCCCCGAACTCTGCATATGAAGCACCGGCCGCCGTCCGGCCATCGCAAGCCCGGCCGAGATCCCGACGCCGTCCTCCTCCCGGGTGAGATTGACCGCATGGAACCGCTCAGGGATCAGGGCGCAGAGGTCCTGCGTCCGGTCGCAGGGGAGGCTCGCCACAATATCGACCCCGAGGGCCGCAAGCCTGTCGAGGACGCAGCCCTCACGCACGGATGGCCACCCCCTGCCCGGCGAGCCAGGAGGTGATACCGTCCCGGACGTCCCCCGCGACGGCCTCGCCGGCCCCGACCCGGAGGTAGGGCTCGACCGGGTAGCGATCGAGGTCTTCTGCCGCACGTTGATACCCCCCACCGGTCACGTTCAGGAGGATATGCTCACCCGGTTCGACGAACCCTTCCTCCGCCGCCCGGAGAAGCGATGCGACCGCGACCGCGGCGGCCGGGTCGAGGTCGATCTCCTCCGTCGCCTCAAAGAGCCGAGCAGCACTCCGGGCCTCGTCGTTAGAGACCGCATACATCCTCCCGCCGGAGGCCGCGAGGGCATCGTAGACCCCGCCGCGGACCCCCCAGGGCGGGTGGCGGTTCGTGAGCACGCCGGCAAAGACCCGCTCGATCGAGGCCTCGGCGTCGGGCATATCCTCCTCGGGGACGATCTCCCGCCTCCCTGCCTCCCAGGCCCGGACCATCGGGACGAAGGGGAGGTTCTGGGAGAGGTGGAGAGCCGGGAGGCGAGTGCCAAACCGCCCGTCGGCGATGAGCCGGTCGGCGGCCTCCCATGCGGCGATCCCCCCCGTCCCGCTCCCGACCGCCTGGAAGTAGGCGTCGGGGAGCCTCCCGGCAAAGAGCGTCCCATCGAGGACCACCGTCCCCATCCCGTCCCGGCGGGCGACGTTCTTTGCCCCGCCCTCCGGGACGACCCCCGGGATAGAGCAGACATCCCGCCCGAAGGCGATCGAGTCCGAGTAGTCCCCGTCCACCGTGATGAGGCAGACGTTTGGGGACGGTGCCGTCGTCCAGAGCCGGTCGGCGGCGGAGGAGGGGACCACCACGACTACCGGCGCCCCGGTCAGGGCCGAGACCTGGCAGAAGGCCCGGCCGGTGTTCCCCGCAGAAGAGATCTGGAGGACCCCGGCCCCCTTCTCCCGGAGGCGGAGCACCGTCGGCTGGGCCTCGAGCTCCTTGAAGGAGCAGGTCTCCATCCGCCCGCCCCGCTCGGGCCAGTAGCCCGAGAAGGTGATGGTGAGGTTTGAGAGACCGAGCTCCCGGGCAAGCCCGGTGCTAGCGTAGGAGACCGGGCCCGCGTCGATCCGGAGGTGGCCCTCGATGGGGAGCCATGACGAGTAGCGAAAGACACCGGGGAGATCCCGGAGGACGAGCCGGGGTTCCCGGTAAATTGTTCGGAGAAGGGCGTTGCACCCAGAGGGGCAGTCGAGGGTGTAGCGGTCCGGGAAGGGGCGGCCGCATCCAGGACAGTGGAGGAGGTATTTCTCCCTCACCGCCCCCCGCCTCCGGTGAAGGTGAACCGGCCGTCAAGGATCATCTCCTTTATATCCTGACAGAGGCCCTCGGCGAGCGTCCGGCTGGACTGGCGGAGCGTGATCGGGACGCGCCTTCCTCGGACCCGGAGCGAGCCTTCATCGCCCTCGAGGGCGTTGTTCGGGCAGGCAAGACAGGCGAGGCAGGCAAGGCAGCGATCGCGGTCGATCCCGGTCTCGCGGTCGAACGCGCCCGTCGGGCAGATCGCGGCCGCAACGCAGGCCGAGCAATCCTCGCACCACTCCGGATGGTAGGTCACCTCCCACCCGGCCCCCTGCCAGATATCGGCGTAGGTCGTCTCATCGAAGACCTTGCGGGTGTTGATATCGGCAATCGGGAGCGGGATCTCCTCGTCGAGGACCCGGAGGGCCTCGACCTGCCGGTCGTCGAGGACCGGGATCGCAAAACCGAGGCTCGTGATGCACTCGGGCCCCGCGGAGGTCTTAAACCCGCCCATGTAGCGCGGCTGCATCCCGACCATATCGGCGATGGCCGTGAGGTTGGGGCGGGCCGCGCTGCTCCGGGTCCCCTCCCCGGTCACGATCCCGGCCGAGCCGTTCAGGAAGACCGGCGACCCGTCACGGATGGCGAGCCTCGCCGGGTCGTTCTGGAGGGGATTGATCTCGCCGCACCCAGAGATCGATACTTCCCGGTAAGGCCCTTCGAGCCCGGTAACCGAAAAGATCGTCCTCACCCGGGTCGGCTGGGTGTTGAGGTACGCAGTGTAGTTCTTGTAAGCGCTCCGCGTCGTGAAGATCCGGGCGTAGGGGAAGTCGTCGAGGGTCACTTTCGTCTCGATCGAGCGATCGGCGGCCTCCACCAGCACCTCGATCTCGCGCCCCTCGACGATATCGCGAAAGAGGTGCCCGCCCCCGTAGTCAGGCCCGGCGTGGGCGGTCCCGGAGACGATCAGGTCAAGCAGCCCCAGCCGCTCATTCGGGCAGGGGCCGGGCATGCAGGGGACGCCGTTTAACCAGACCCGTTCCGCCCGCTCGAACGTCCCGGGCTCGGCCACCGGGATAGAGAGGATCGCCGCGGTCCCCGACATCACCCCGCACGTCCCGGTGGTGACGACGTCGACGTCGGCGGCCGTGATCTCCGCGCCCTCGCGGACGAGGCGTTTGAATTCCGCGGCGGTGTAGACGACCGCCGAACCGTTCCGGATCTTCTCATCGATATCTGCTATACTCTTCATAACAATCGAATATCCTCCACCCGCACATGGAGACCCGAGGACTGTGCGAGAATCATGTTCACGACACCCGTGTGCGTAAGGTTCATCATGCAGAATCCGGGCAGGAACCGCTGCCGCATCCCGAGGACCGGTTCGCGCCGCACCGGCCGGGCAATCCCCTCAAAACCGACCATGTGATATGCCTCGATCTCCTTAAACTCTCTGTCCCGCGAGAACTCCGGGCCGACGACGAGACAGGTGAGAAGACCGGTCACCGGATTTGCGTGAAGGACCGAGAGAACGTGCTGGACCGGGCAGCCCGCACCGGTCGGCCTCCCGACGACGATATCGCCGGCCGCAATCCCCCACCTCTCCACGAGGTCCGGGCGGAAGGGGAGGACGATCTTTCGGGCCGAGACCTCGCCGGGGAGGGGATCGAGGATGAAGTCGTACTCCCCGCCGAGGGCGTCCCGGCCGGAGTAGCGTGCCTCGCCCTCGAACCGGGGGGAGAGGGGCCCGGAGGGGCAAAAGATGCAGTCCTGGAGTTCCCGCTCCCCCCGCCGGACCCGCTCGAGGAATGCCTGGCAGGTCGGGGCGCCGCAGGCCCCGCAGTCTTTTTCGGGCGGTTGCCATGCCACGGGGCTAGTCCCCCCGGAAGAGGTAGTCGGCGCCCTCCATCCTCCGGACGACCCCGAAGTGGTGCTGCCAGCCGATCTCGGTCTTTCCGATGCAGACGGTGCAGACCCCAAGCGGCGGCACCCCCCGGAGGGTGATCGCCTCCGGGTCGGTGATCGGCGGATAGTCCTCGATCGCCCGGAGGAGGTAGCGCATCCCGGTCCCCTGGACGGCGTTCGTCTCGACGATATCTAGATCCGGGTTCACCTCGCGGATCTGCTCCCGGAAGACCTCCTTCTCGGCCTGGGAGACAAGGTCGATCCGGGTCACGACCGCGATATCGGCGAGCGCAAGCATTGGGGCCATCTTGAGGGGCGTGTTCGTCCCCGAGACCGCAGAGAGGACGACGACCCCGAGCCCCTGCGTCGTGTAGGGAGAGCACCGGAGGCAGAGCCCGGCGCTCTCGACCAGGAGGAGGTCGGCGCTCTCCTCTTCGGCCCAGGCAATGGCGTCCCGCATCACCATCACCCCGGCGTGGTCCGGGCAGAGGTCGCCGGAGCAGATGCTCCGTGCCGGGATCCCGAACTCGGCAGCGAGTTCTTCGTCCTCGAACGCCCTGACGACGTCGATCTTGAGGTAGGCGATCCGGTGCCGGTCCTGGAGCGAGCGGATGGTCTGGCGCACGACGGCGGTCTTCCCGGCCGAGGGCGGGCCGGCGACGATAACAAGCCTCATACTCCGATCGACTCCGTGATCAGGTTGCCAGCCCGGATCTCCTCCCGCATCCGGCGGAGGATGTCGTCGAGGCGGCGGGCCTCCCGGAGGGCGGCGATCTCTCTCCCGTCAGGCTCGATGATCCGGTCGACCGCCCCGTCCCGCATCACGATCCGTCGGGCGGAGAGGAGGGAGACCAGGGGGTCGTGGGTGACGAAGACGACCGCTTTCCCCGCATCCCGGAGAACCTCGATCACCCGCTCCTTGAAGATCCCGGCGTTCTCGACCTCGTCGAGGAGGATGATCGGCGCCGCTGCGATCATGACGGCGTCCGCCACCAGGAGCGAGCGGGTCTGCCCCCCGGAGAGCGCGGTCATCCGGGCGTCGGGGAGGATCGGCTCGCCCGTGAATTCGTTGGCAAGGGCGATCGTCCTGAGGGCGATCTCGTCGTCGGCGATCCTGCGGGACCGGACGTGCATCGAAAGAAACTCTGCGACCGCCAGATCGGCAAGGCACCGGGTGTTCTGGGTGATCAGGGCGACGGGTTTGTGCGCCGGGTCGCGGACGAACTCTTCTGGAGGGTAAGCGCCGTTGACGAGGACCGTCCGGCCCGTCGCGGTGTCGCCACGGGCGAAGACCTCGATATCGTTGATGAGGGCACTCTTTCCCGAGCCGGTGGGGCCGACGATCGAGATCGTATCCCCGGGCCGGATGGTGATCGCCTCGAACCGTTCCGGTTCGCCGCTCCGGCTCCGGCCCGGGAGGATCGTGACTTCCCGGATGGATGATGAGACCATATGTGAGCATCGTCATGGACATTCATAACTGTTTTTCTTTATTCCCAGAACATTAACCATAATAGGAAAATATTATCTTAATGATGATACAATAGTAGATAAATGCTCTCGAGAAAGATCTTTGAGACCGATTTTGCCGAGGCACTGTTGGAGGAACTCGCCCGGCAGGATATGAGCATCCGCGACCTCGCGGAGCGGGCCGGGATCCCGCCTGCGACACTCTACAAGCTCACGTCGGGCCGGGCTGACCCGCGCCTCTCGACCATCCGGCGGATAGTGAACGTCCTCGAACCGCGGGAGAAGTCGTTCATCGCGGTCATCGCGGCCCGGTTCCTCCTCGACGAACTCGACAACCGCCACCTCACCATCGACGGGAAGGAGTACCTCATCCGGGGCTACGCGGCGGACTCCCTTGAGGAGTGCATCATCGCCGCGGTCCGGGCCGACAAGGACGGGGCGCTCGGGATCATCTGTGCACCCATCCTCGCCCCGATTGTGGAAAAGATCGTCGACTGCCCGATCGCGATCATCAAGCCGCACCAGGAGACGCTGATCGAGGCGATCGAGACGATAGCGAAGAGGGTTTAGGGGAGCCGGGGGGCACGGATCTCGCCGTCAGCCCCACGGCAAAGGTGGCGTCCTCTTTCGCCGCCTGTGTGAGTTTCGGCAGG
>Ga0209537_1003752_pt1 | contig 13610 bp, 16 predicted proteins | sample BioPla4DNA1_FD_187698 | JGI IMG/M metagenome (GOLD analysis project Ga0209537, IMG submission 187698) | Biogas fermentation microbial communities from Germany - Plant 4 DNA1 (SPAdes) (version 2) | ecosystem: Engineered > Bioreactor > Anaerobic > Digestate | place: Bielefeld, North...
GTTAGTTTACTGGGGCAAAGATGGAAATTATTTAAAATTTAGATGCCCTCATGCCCTAGGACGGTGTGATTGTCCACACGGGATGAACTGGTGCTCAAGCTCTAATTACGGCTATACCCTTAAAGTACTCTTTTTTACCTTGATTAAAAAAGTTAATTATGCAATTTCCTCATTTAATTATAGTATAGCACTTAATTTTTCACTGTCAAGTAATGAAATTTCCCTGAAAAATTAATATTATCTTTAACAAATATTTAACGTTAAATGTTTGACATTAAATAAAAGCAAATATATAATTAATTTAGTTGTGTAATCTATATTTACACTTTAACTACTTACATCATAAAGGGGGAGAATTAATGGCTGAAAAGCAAATAACTAGGAAAGAGTTCCTGAAAGGTATGGGAACGACTCTTGCTGGCGCGGCAATCCTAGGTACCGGATTGTTAACAGGCTGTGCTCAGGAGACTGCCAGCTCAGCTGAGGGTATACCTGCACATCCATTTAAATACAAGAAGCTGGACCCTACAAAAGCCGCTGAATACGGATATAATGCATATTTCGAAAAGGGTGGCTGAGGCGTTGGTGTTGCCGAAGGGTTCTTCGGCTATTTAGCAAAGGAAGTTGGATATCCATACGACCAGATTCCAACTGCAGCCTTTACTCATGCAGCTTCAGGATATGGTCAAGGAACCTTATGCGGTGCCTTAGGTGTAGCTGCCACTTGTATTGGTATGGTTACAGATGTAGACACATCTAAAAAATTGGTCAATGAATTATTCAATTGGTATAAGACTTTTGAATTCCCACAATACCAACCTGAAAACTTAAATCTAACCCACACAATAGCTGAATCAATTCTTTGTGAGGATTCAGTAGGTAAATTTATGGCAGCTGAAGGGGTTGCCTACGGCGACCATAGGAGAAAGGCCCGTTGTGCAGGAGTTACAGCTGATGTATTGAAAAAGACCATCCAACTACTTAATGAAACTTTAGGATAATTAGAAAAACGAGGTTAAAACCTCGTTTTTCTAAAATTCTTTATTTCTTAGGAGGTGTATTTAATGCATATAGGGACAGGTGAGTTATTAGTAATCCTGCTTATAGCACTGGTGATCTTTGGCCCCTCCAGGCTTCCTGAACTTGGTAGAGTTCTAGGAAAAACAATAAACGAATTTAGGACCCATGCTAATAAAACTGCCAATGAGTTGAGGGAAGTAGTTAAGGAAGATAGCAAGGAAGAAGAAAATTTTAAGACCAATAAGTAAAAAAATAATGTTATTTTCTAGCCCTAACTAGCTACCAGGGTTTTTTTATTTATTGGATTATATTATAAAGCTTTGAGGTCGACTTTTTAACAGCTTAGCTTTTAATTTGATAAAAAAATTTAACCCCGTTATTAAAACGGGGCTTAAATATTATTTTGCTTGTTCTAAAGCATTATTAACAGCTTCTTTAATAGCTTCACTTGTTACAGTTGCGCCAGATACTGCTTCTACATCTGTTGAATTATTTTCAACGATAGCAGCTGGTATTTGTTCGATAGCTGGTTCACAGAAGCCTTCAGTCTCATTATGTTCAACTACTTCAACATCAGAGATCTTGCCATCAGTTACTGTTACTGATACTTTCACAGTACTCATACCTTGAGCTTCACCAGTATATGTACCATCCTTTAAACCAGCATCCTTGCTTCCACAGCCTACTAATGCTGTTGCTAATAATACTATTACTAATCCTAGAGCAATGTGCTTTCTCATCTTAATCCCCCTTTAAGAATTATTTAGCATGATTTATTATACAACTTTATTAAATATTTATCAAGTTGTAGGAAAAATTTCTTTCATACAATTTTCGACTATGGCAGTAACAGTTGAAAAGCTACTTACATATGATATATTAATAAGCTGCTAGATTAGATCCATGGAACCTAATAGACCTATAAGTTTCATGGATTTTTATATGGGAGGTCATTGATGCTTGCTGAAAATTATAAAAGGGTTAAGAAGATCCTATTGTGGATTTTATTGGTAAACTTGATAGTAGCCATTATAAAACTTCTTATAGGCTACCTAATTCATAGTTCCAGTATGTTTGCAGATGGTTATCACTCCTTAGCTGATGCTTCATCTAATATTATAGGTTTAATCGGTATACATTTTGCAGCAAAACCGGAAGATGAAAAACATCCCTACGGCCATCAAAAATATGAGACCCTAGCTGGTATCTTTATATCCTTTATGTTATTTATTGGTTCCATTAGAGTAATAATTGGAGCTATTGAAAAGTTTAAGTATCCAATTGTACCCAATATATCTACGGAAAGCCTTATATTGTTAATATTTACCCTAATCATAAACACCCTCATCTCTACCTTCCAATACAAAAAAGGTTTAGAACTTAACAGTCAAATCTTAATTTCCGACTCTATTCACACCAAGACCGATATCTATATATCAGTGGGAGTATTAGCTACCCTATTAGGGGTAAAATTAGGGTTACCTGTCATTATAGACCCAATTTTTTCAATTATAGTTGCAGTCTTCATCCTATATTCGGCCTACGAAATTTTTAAGGAAAATGGTAATATACTAGTAGATGCAGTTGCCATTGATGCTGATGAAATAAAGGCTATAGTTATGAAATATAAAGAAGTAAAGGGAGTGCATAAAATCAGAAGTAGGGGTACCTTAAATAGCCTATTTATCGACCTACACCTGCTGGTCGATCCAAGTTTAGATGTGGAAGAAACCCACAGGCTAGTCCATTTAATAGAGGATGAGATTAGGAGTAGGTATAAAAATACACAACTTATAGCCCATCTTGAACCCTTTAAGGATTAGGATGGTAAAAGTGAAAAAAATAGAAGGCAAAGGTTTTCGCTGCAGCCCATAAGGAGTACGACAAAAGGGGAACTATAGAAAGCAGGTTGCAGCTGCTTGAAAAGTTTACTGAAGAAGAAATTGAGATATTTTATGCCGTTATGGAGGAGTTTACTAAGATAATCCAAAAAGCCAATAAAGCAGAATAAAACAAAAAGGCGTTTCAGACTCACAAAGTTTTGAAACAGCCTTTTTTGATTTTATTTTTCCTTAAAAAAATACCCTACACCCCACTTAGTAGATATATACAGTTTATCAGATGCAGATACTTTTTCTATTTTCTCCCTTATCCTCCTAATATGGACATCTACCGTACGCAAATCACCGTAATATTCATAGCCCCAAATTTTCTTTAGCAACTCCTCCCTAGAAAATACCTTACCAGGACATGATGATAGTACGTAGAATAGGTCAAACTCTTTACCTGTAAGGTTTAAGTCCGAATCCCTGAAAAAGATCTTTCTCCTTAAGGCATCTATGGAAAAATCATCAATTTTAACAAGATACTTATCCCTGTCAGACTTATCGTCAATCCTCCTAAAGATAGATTTAATCCTAGCTTTTAATTCTAATACATTAAATGGCTTAACTAAATAATCGTCCGCACCATAATCTAGGGCTAGGATCTTATTCATATCATCGTTGTTAGCTGAGATGATTATAAGGGGAATTTTAGTTATCCTTCTAATCTTTTTACATATTTCTACACCTTCTATACCAGGTGACTGGGGGTCTAGTAAGAGTAACTTATAATCGTTATTTTTTAACTTCTCGGCCAATCTGCTGCCATTGTTTAATATATCTATTATATAGTTGTCCTTTTCGAAGCTGTATCTTAAACTTTCTGCAAATATTTTGTCACCGTCGACAATTAAAATGCTGTCGCTCATTCCCTCACCTCTACTGTATCCTCAATTCCTATTGATTCCATGTAAAATTCGCCGATTATCTTCCCTCTTAGTTATCTTTCTTTGATCAAATAATTCTAATATAAATAGGGCAACCTTTCTATTAGTATTTAATAGATCTCTTAATTCAGCGATTGTGATGCTACCCTTCTTCATAATATGGTCCTTTAAAAGGCCTAAGGCTTCTTGGTATAAAGTATTTAAAAGATATAGGTCTTCCTTTAGTCGTATCAGCTCACCCTTATATATTAGGGCGTTAAATACTTCTAGCTTATCCCCTTCCTTATAGTCTAAGCTAGCCAATATCTCTTCAGCTTTAGGTACCATAAAGCCCTTTTCTTCGTAAGTCCTGATAATATCCCTTTTAATTCTTAGCTGTTCTTCATTCATCTTAGGTTGGAAGTCCTTAAGCCTGATTGTATCAAATTCTTGCACAATTAGGCCATCCTCAATCAAAGATTGGATAAATAAATCTCCTAGTCTTGCTGGGGCATTATTAATATACTTATTCCTTATCATTTCCTTCTTTATTCCAGGCCTTAAAGGAAAGCTTTCATGATATTCCTTTAATTCTTCAACTATCCTATCCCTTAATTCCATATAAAAACTCTTATGTAATAGGTATTTATCCTTAGTTAAGTCTAATACTATAACCCTATCCATCATCACTAGCTTGTAAATATCTTCCTTAAGCCTTGTTTCTGAGATGGAAGTGATAGCTGCTATATCCTTAAGGCTTGGAAATTTACTGCTATTATCCTTGATTATATATTCCAATATCTCTTCTTCTGAACCTACTTCCTTCAACTTCAACTCTTCAATAGCCCTATGGTCTAGGGCTTTTTTCTTCTTGGCAATGGGCTCTAGAACAATCCCGCCACCGATAGTAAACATAGGGGAATAAAATCTAAGGATAAATCTATCCCCCCTCTTACAAACCGTTTCTTCCTCCAATCTCAACTGAGCATAAGCTTCTTCTCCAGGATTTAAGATCTCCCTATCTAGTAGTTGGATTCTACAGAATAACTCCTTAGTTCCCAGGTATAACCTTAACCTAGTCCTAGATTTAATAGTCCTATCAATTCCTTCTAGGAGTTTAACCTTCACATCTAGCATCCTTGTAGGCATCATCTGTCCTACGGCTGCCAATACCTGGCCTCTCTCTATATCATCTTTTTTAATACCCACAAGATTAGCTGCCACCCTTTGGCCAGCATAGGCTACTTCCGTATCCTCATCGTAAACTTGGAGGCTCCTTATCCTGCCAAGGAGGTTGTCTGGATAGATCTGTACCTCATCCCCTACCCTTAGAGTACCAGATAGGAGGGTGCCTGTAACTACCGTCCCAAAGCCAGATATTGTAAAGACCCTATCTATAGGCATCCTAGGCAGATCAGATATATCCCTTTCCTCCATATCCTTTACATAATCATCCAGCAATTTTATCAGCTGGTCTATTCCCTTTCCTTCAGTAGATGACACCCTTACAATGGGACTATTTTCAAGAAAAGTACCCTTGACCTCATCCCTTATTTCCTCTTCCACCAATTCTAAAAGTTCCTCATCTACTAAGTCCATTTTAGTAATAACTATTAAGCCTTTTTCAATCCCCAGCAGATCCAGTATTGCTAGGTGTTCTTTAGTTTGAGGCATAACTCCCTCATCGGCAGCTACAACCAATAGGATTATATCCATCCCCATAACCCCTGCCAGCATATTCTTAATGAATTTTTCATGGCCGGGAACGTCGATTATGCCTGCCCGTTGACCCCTTGGAAGGTTAAAAAAAGCAAAACCTAGGTCTATGGAAATACCCCTTTTTTGCTCCTCAATTAAGCGATCCGTATTCCTACCAGTAAGGGCTCTTATTAAAGTGGTTTTACCATGATCAATATGGCCGGCAGTTCCAATAATCATATGCTTCATAATCAACTCTCCTCTAGTCTATTGGATAGGTATTTTAGACCATCTAGTATAATGGGATAGTCTTCTCTCTTAATGGTTCTTAAATCTAAATATACCCTATCCCTATGAATCCTTCCGATTATGGGTATATCATAGCCCCTTAGGATCCTTTCTATCTTCTGGCTACTGTGAGTATTAGACCTTATGGCTATGCACTTAGTGGGAAGTTCTTCCAGTGGCATGGATCCACCACCAACTTCTGAATAGTTATCAACTACTTCAATTTCTAAATTACTATTTAGATTATCATTTATTTCAATTTGATGAAATAGTTCCTCTGCCCTCTTTTCTATATCCCCCATAGGCATGGTTAACATCTTTAAGGTTGGAATCTTTTCTATAGCCCTTTCTTCATCTAGATATAATCTAAAAGTTGCCTCCAAGGCTGCTAGGGTAAACTTATCCACCCTTAAAGCCCTTGTAAGGGGGTTTTTCTTCATAAGTGATATATATTCCTTCTTACCTACTATAATCCCCGCCTGAGGCCCTCCTAAGAGCTTATCGCCGCTAAATGTAACTAGGTCTGCCCCATTGGAAAGGGAGTCCTGTACCGTAGGCTCATATTCAAGGCCATATTTAGAAAGGTCGATTAATACTCCACTACCTAAATCTTCAATAATTGCTATATCATATTTCTCCTTTAGCTTACTAAATTCCTTAACCTCCACACTTGAAGTGAAACCTAGTATCCTGTAATTTGATGTATGTACCTTTAATATGGCGGAGCTATTTTCATTTATGGCCCTTTCATAATCATGTAGATGGGTCTTATTGGTAGTGCCTACTTCCACCAAGATAGCCCCACTTTCTTCCATCACTTCCGGGATCCTAAAGGAGCCTCCGATTTCCACCAGCTCTCCCCTAGAAACTATAACTTCCCTACCCTTGGCTATGGAGCTTAGGGTTAAAAGTACAGCTGCAGCATTATTATTTACAACCATTGCAGCTTCGGCACCAGTAATCCTACAGATTAAGGATTCAATCAAGGAATATCTTTCCCCCCTACGGCCACTTTCCAGATCATATTCTAAATTAACGTAATTACAGGCTGTAAGCCTAATATGTTCAACTACATCTTCATCTAATAGGGACCTGCCTAGGTTGGTGTGGATGATAGTGCCTGTGGCATTTATTACCTTCTTCAATTTATAGCTAGCCTTATAGGATGCCCTTAGACAAATATTAGTAACTAGGGAAGCTAATTCTGTAAATAAGCCTTCCCTAGTTACTAGGCCTTCTTTAATTTTTTTCCTAATGAAAGCTAGCTCCTCCCTAATGGATTCAATAACCAGGCTCCTTGGGAGCTTTTCCACCAGCTCTTTAATTGATTTATCCTCCAAAATTTCATCAACCTTAGGAAGGAATCTGTATAGGTTTTCACTCATTTAAACCACTTCCTTACCTTAATCCACGTAAATATATTTTTCACTCTTTTCTATTACTTCTCCGATTATAGCATAGTTAGTAGGTATATTTTCAAGGGCTTTTAGTAAATCCCCCTTAAATTCCTTAGGAAGGGAGATTAAAAGACCACCTGAGGTTTGAGGGTCAAATAAGATGTCCTTCATAGCTTCTGGAACCCTATCCTTAAATTGAACATTATCTCCAAGGAAATTCCTATTGCTATAGGCACCTGCAGGTACTAAGCCCATGCTGGCATATTCTACTACATTGGAGATTAGGGGTATATCCTTGCTGTTTATAATTAAACTTACCTTACTAGCTTTGGCCATCTCAAAGGCATGGCCCAATAAGCCAAAGCCAGTGATATCAGTTACGCTATTGATATGGCCAACCCTATCCATAGCTTCCTTAGCATATTTATTTAAGCTAGTCATCACTTCAATGGCTTCATCATAGCTAGTAGGGTCTACTAAATCCCCCTTAATAGCCGTATTTATTATTCCAACCCCCAAGGGCTTTGTAAGGATTAAGACATCCCCTGGCTTAGCCCCCTTATTGGTAAAAACCCTATCTGGGTGGACAAAACCAGTTACAGATAGGCCATATTTAGGTTCATCATCGGAAACGCTATGACCTCCTACTAGAATGGCACCTGCCTCCTTTACCTTTTGATAGCCCCCCTTTAGTATCTCCCTTAATACTGAAGGATCTAAACAGTCGGGGAAGCAGACTATATTCATGGCCAATGCGGGGTTTCCACCCATGGCATATACATCACTTAGGGAGTTGGCAGCCGCTATAGAGCCAAATAGATATGGGTCGTCTACTACAGGGGTGAAAAAATCCAGAGTCTGTATAAGGGCTAAATCATCCTTTATCCTATAGACGGCAGCATCATCACTGGTTTCTAAGCCTACTATAAGGTTTTCATCTGAACTCTTTGGTAAATGGCACAGGACCTGTGCCAACACATCGGGACCGATTTTAGCTGCTCAGCCTGATGATTTTGTTAAGTGGGTTAATTTATACTCCATCTTATCACACCTTTAATTAACAGTTATTAAATCCTTAATGGCTTCAAACTTCTTCTCACCTATACCTGATACATTCATTATATCCTCTATAGACTTGAATTTATAGCTCTTTCTATATTCTAGAATCCTAGTGGCAGTAACTTCCCCTATACCGGGTAGACTCATAAGTTCTTCCTTACTACAGCTATTAATATTAATTTTACCACTACTGCCACTACTATTGCCATAGTCTTCTAAGGGCAAGTCCACTTCTTCACCCATTTTGGGGATATAGATCTTGTCTTCATCCTGTAATTTCTTCGCTAAATTGATTTTATCAAGGTCGGCCTCTTTTTTCAATCCACCTGCCAGCTCTACCGCATCCTTTACCCTGGCCCCTTTTTGTAGCTGAACTATACCTGGAAAATGGACTTGTCCACTAATATGGACCATTATTATCTCATCTTCTTTTTCATAGCCTTCATCTATATCTAATTCATTAGGCAAATTACTAACTAAGTCTTCATGGGTTAGGTCTTCCATATTCAAATCTTGAGAAATTTTTAAGGGCTCTTGAATAAATCGATAAAATATGATTTTATAAGATATAAAAGTTACTATTACTAAAACAACTATAAGTATAACCATAAGTTCTTTTTTTGTAAAGTAATCTTTCATATCAAGCCCTCCTATTAGATTTTCAATTAAAATATTTAAAAAGGGGGTATTTAACTTATTTTTGCTGAAATTAATTATTTATGCTTAAATAAATAAAATTTTTTTGTTATAATTGAAATAGTAAATTTGAGGAGTGAATAACTTGAAAAGGAAGCTTATTTTTCTGATGCTATTAATCTTTTTGTTTAGTACATATACATTTACTTACGCCAGTGAAGATTTAAATCTCAGTGGACAAGCTGCCATCTTAATAGATTATGAATCAGGGGCTATACTCTATGAAAAGAACATGGATGAAAGATTATATCCTGCCAGTACAACTAAGATTCTAACTGCAATTTTAGCCATAGAATATGGTAAGATGGATGAAATGGTAACAGTAGACCCTGAAGTAATCAGCCTAACAAAGGGTAGCCATATAGCCCTAGATTATTACGAAGAAGTATCCTTTGAAGATCTGTTAAATGCTTTACTGATCCAGTCAGCCAATGATGCTTCCCTGGCTTTAGCCAAGCATATAGCAGGATCTATTGAAGGCTTCGTAGAAATGATGAATGAAAAGGCCAAAGAACTAGGTGCTAAAAATACTAACTTTGTTAATCCAAATGGTCTACATAATGACAACCATTACACTACAGCTTATGATATGGCCCTAATTGCTAAATATGCCATGGCCAATGAAACCTTAAGGGAGATTGCCAGTAAGTCTAGTTACACTATAGGACCTACTAACAAGAAGGATGAAAGTAGGTACTTATATTCCACCAATAGCTTCTTCTATGGCAATGACAAGATTAATTTAAATGGTCAGCTTATACCTGTAAAATATGATGGCGTTATCTGTGGTAAGACTGGTTACACCCCGGAGGCTAAAAACTGCCTAGTAACCCTTGCAGAACGAAACGGACAGTCATTAATAGCTGTAGTTCTAAAGTCAAATGGTAAAGAGGTTTACGCCGATACCCACAAGTTATTAAACTATGGTTTCGAAAACTTTGATAATATTACCCTTGGCCATGCTAATGAATTTATAGACAATGTGGAAGTTGAGAACGGAATACTACCCTACGCAGCTGTAGTCATCGATAAGACTATTAACTACCCCTTAAGGCCTAATTCTGTTGAAAAAGTTGAGAGAAAAGTCATGATTGAAGAAGATATTAAGGCTCCTATAACCAAAGGGGATGTAGTGGGTACAGTGGAATATTATTTAGATGACCACCTTATAGGCAAGGGAAATCTTATATCCACCATCGATATTTTAGAAGTACCCCCACCAAAGCTATATGAGTTCTTGCTAGATAAATGGTATTTAGTAGCATTTACCCTGATTATTAGCTTAAGGATTATCCGCTTGTACAACAGAACTAAAAGAAGGAGAAGGCGTAGAAGTAAAATCTTTGGATACTAGAAAACCTGGTTATAAAACCAGGTTTTTTTAATTATTACTATTGTTAGATTATTGCTATTGCTTCGATTTCAATCTCTCCGCCTAATGGCAGTTCTTTAACTGCTACACAGCTTCTAGCAGGCTTGTGGTTGCTGAAATATTCAGCATAAACCTCATTAACTGCGGAGAATTTAGAGATATCTGTTAAGAAGATTGTCACCTTAACAACGTCCTCTAACCTAGCTCCCCCTTCTTCAAGGATAGCTTTTACGTTTTCCAGACTTTGTCTAGCTTGCTCCTTAATATCTCCTTTTACCAATTCTCCATTTTCTGGATTAATATGAAGTTGTCCAGAGGTAAATATTATATTACCAGCCTTAATAGCTTGAGAATATGGTCCTACAGCTGCTGGAGCCTTTTCAGTTGCTATTACGTCTAATGCCATTTTCTCACCTCCTTTTATTGCTGGATTCTGTCTTCCTTCCACAATCTTTCTAATTTATAATATTCCCTATCCTCCCTATGGAAGATATGAACTATAATATCCTCGTAATCCAATAGGATCCATCTACCACTTTGATAGCCATCCATAGCCAATCTTTCATAACCATTTTCCATCATCTTTTCATCGATTCCATCAGCAATGGCTTGGGCTTGATTAGATGAATTGCCACTAACTATTACAAAGTAATCAGCTATGGTAGTTAATTTAGAAATATTTATAACCTCTATATCTATGCCCTTTTTATCTTCAATAGCCTCCTTTATAATAGCCAATTTATTTTCTACTTCAGTCATTTTTAACCTCCCTTTAATTAAGTTCCATTAATAGATGATTTCTTGCATCTAAGGTGTCAATTGAGATTAGTTTATCATTTTTTATCAAAAAAATAATAGTCTGATCCATGGCTAAGAGTATGCTTTTATCTAAATCCTCAAAGGCCAGCTTCCGAACCCTTTCTATACCTTCAAATTTCCGACCTGGTTCTATATAGTCAGCTATATAGATAAGCTTTTCCAACTTTGACATATTCTTCCTACCAGTAGTATGGTAGGCTATAGCCTTAAGGATGTCCTCATCCTTGATTTTATACTTAGTTTCAGCTATTTTAGCCCCTAAGGGCCCATGGATTAATTCCGTATTTCTCATCATTATGTCATCTAGTATTATATCAAAGTCATTGGCGCTTTTCAATAAATTGTTTTTATTTTGAAATTTAGCACAATCATGGAATAAAGCTGCTGTCTCAGCCTTTTTTATGTCTACACCATGGACCCTAGCCAGTTCCCTTGCCACATCTACTACTCTTAATACGTGCTTTAACCTATCCTCCCCTAGATCTTTTCTAAGGTTTTCTAATATTTTTGAATCCATAAACTCACCTATTTATATAGATTATTTCTTAAAATATAGTCCTCTACAAGCTCAGGAACTAAATATTTGATGGATTTATTTTGCCTAACCCTCTCCCTAATCTCAGTAGAGGAGATTTCTATTATAGGGCTATTGATATTTTTTATATTTACCCCTAAGCTATTATTTAGCCTTTCTATTTCCTCCACTACCAGCAACCTTTTAGAGCCTAGCCTATTGGCTACTATAATATTTACCTCTTCCAATACCCTTTTATAGTCCTTCCAGGTGTGGATGGATAAAAGGTTATCGGCTCCAATGATTAAATATAGCTGGGCCTTGTCATAAAGCCTCTTTAACTCACCAATGGTATCGATAGTATAGCTGGTCTCCTTCCTCCTTATTTCCATGTCAGACCAGGCGAAATAAGGATTATTCCTTATGGCCAGTTGGACCATCTCTAATCTAATCCTACCCTCTAATACTTCCTCCCCCACCTTATGGGGAGGGAGACCAGTGGGTATAAATACTATCTTATCAAGCCCAGCCTCAGTTCTGATATATTCACTTAAAATCAAATGACCATGATGGATGGGGTTAAAGGTTCCCCCCATTATTCCAATCTTCATAGTGATTCCCCTTTACACAAAAGTCTACTCCTTGAGAGTAGACTTCATACCTAAGGTAATTCTATCTTCTTATTTTCCTTAGATTCCCTGTATAGGACGAACTTATTACCAATACTTTGTACGAATTCTGCTCCCAACCTTTCAGCTAATTCACTAGCCACTTCAGTAGCGTCTAAAAAGCTATTTTTAAGGATCTTTACCTTTATTAGTTCCCTTGCTTCTAGGGCTTCATCAAGCTGTTTGATAAAGTTTTCAGTCAGCCCATTTTTCCCAATTTGAAATATAGGATCTATCTTATGGGCTAAAGACTTTAAATAACTTCTTTGTTTACCTGTAATCACTAACTACACCTCTCATAATTATCATTTGTTAATTAATTTATAGATATAGATTATTAATCTGTTCTAATATTATCTGTTAATGGAAAATTTAATGGAAGAATTCAAATTCATATCCACAGATGAAGACCGAATCCCCTTCTTCTATACCTAATTTCTCCAATTCCTCTACCACACCCTTCTTCCTCAGGGTTTCTTGGAAATATCTAACTGAGTCTATGTCGTCAAAATATGTGGATTCTATCAACCTTTCTATGAAGCTTCCTTCAACAATATATCTTCCATCTTCCTTCTTTACAACGATATTTTCCTCTTCTACTAGATCCTCTTCTTCCACATATTCTTCATCGAAGGTTTCGTATTCCCCTTCATATTGGGATAATAATTCCCAGATGGCATATTTTAGCTCCCTCATTCCTTGGGAAGTAGCTGCAGAAGTTTCAAATACCTGGATACCCTTTGGCTCAAATTCTGTCTTAATCTTTTCTAAGCCTTCTTCTGCACCTGGTAAGTCCATCTTATTTGCCACTATCAGCTGAGGCTTATCCTTTAATTTTGGATTATATTCTTCCAGTTCCTTATTGATAGTATAGAAGTCTTCAACCGGGTCCCTACCCTCTATACCTGATGCATCTAATACATGGACTAATACCCTCGTTCTCTCAACATGTCTTAGGAAGTCATGGCCTAAACCAACTCCTTCTGATGCCCCTTCTATTAGACCAGGAATATCCGCCAGTACGAAGCTCTTACCTTCATCCACTCTTACGACCCCTAAATTCGGTTTTAAGGTTGTAAAATGGTAGTTTCCTATTTTAGGCTTAGCATCTGATAACATAGAAAGGATGGTGGATTTACCTACGTTAGGAAAGCCTACTAAACCCACATCAGCAATTAACTTTAATTCTAGGATTACTTCCCTCTCTTCACCCTTAGTACCTGCTTCAGCAAAGGCAGGTGCCCTTCTAGTAGGAGTAGCAAATCTTGCATTTCCCCTACCTCCTCTACCACCTTTAGCAATTACGTATTCCTGACCCTTCTCCTTTAAG
>Ga0209537_1003757_pt1 | contig 13597 bp, 9 predicted proteins | sample BioPla4DNA1_FD_187698 | JGI IMG/M metagenome (GOLD analysis project Ga0209537, IMG submission 187698) | Biogas fermentation microbial communities from Germany - Plant 4 DNA1 (SPAdes) (version 2) | ecosystem: Engineered > Bioreactor > Anaerobic > Digestate | place: Bielefeld, North...
TAGCAATCTATAGGGAATGGGGTGTTACTATTAAGGGGAGGAAGTTATTGAAGGTATTTAAAAATTTAAAATCTAAGCATAAGCTTTTAATATTTACGATATACTTTGTTTGCATTCTTTTAATTCCTATAGCTATGATTAGACCAAGTATTAAAAATAAAGAGGTTCAGGGCTATAAAGGAAGGTTTGATTTGATAAATTGGGATTTTTATAAGCAGGGGATTGTTGAACTGAATGGTGAATGGGAGTTTTATTGGAAGCAGCTATTGCAGCCATCGGATTTTTCAGGGAACAATCTAAAACCTTCAACTTATATACAGCTTCCTCATCCTTGGAATAAGCTTAAAATAGGAGATGAAACTCTAGGGGCAGATGGATACGCTACTTATAGAGCGTTGATAGAAACCGATTACAAAGATGGCATAATGGGATTGGAAATTGAAAATATACCTAGTGCCTATGTTTTATGGGTAAATGGTGAGTTGATAGCAAAAGGCGGTCAAGTAGGTGTAGATAAGGAAAGTAATATACCAGAGTTTACACCAGATATATATTTTTTTCAACAAAAGGGATCTACTATAGAAATAGTGATGCAAATATCTAATTATTATTATAATAAAGGTGGTACTTGGGACTCTATAAAGCTTGGTACAGAAGGACAGTTAAAAATTATCAGAGAAGGCGCTATTACCAATGATATGATTACCTTTGGTGCCTTGCTTATAATAGGGATTTATTATTTATGCTACTATATAGTTAGAAGTAAAGATAAAAGTCTCGTATATTTTGGTTTAGGATGTACAATTTTGGCTATAAGAAATCTGGTAATAGGAGAAAATTATCTTACCCATTTCTATAGCGGTGTAAATTGGTTCATAGTTCGTAAGTTAGAGTATATAACACTATATGCTGCAGCTATGTATATGGGGAAGTTTTTTTATGAGTTATACCCAAAGGAAGTTCCGAAAAAAAAGCATAATCTTTACAGAAATAGCATCTTGGGCCTTTATTTTGCAGGTAATATTTTTACCGATAAAGGTTTATTCTACAACAGTAATGCTTTACCAAGTAATTTTGGTTGCTATGCTTTTCATATTAACCTTTAGTTTAGTTCTAGCAACCAAAAGGGGAAGACAGGGAGCTATGTATTCTCTCACTGGTGGTGGCATAATTTTTCTAGCAACTTTGAATGATGTACTGTATGCAGCCCAAATTATTAAAACACAAAATTTAACATCTATGGCTATGCTGATTTTTATATTTTTACAAGCTATATTGCTGGCAAAAAGATTATCAAGTGCCTACAATATGGTTGAAGAGCTTTCAGAAAAACTTATTAATTTAAATAACTTAAAAGATGAATTCCTAGCTAATACTTCCCATGAATTAAGAACGCCTCTTAATGGAATTATCGGTATTTCAGAGTCTATGATAGATGGGGCTGGAGGGGAGTTAAATAATCAGCAGAAATACAATTTGTCCTTAGTAGTAGCTAGTGCAAAAAGGTTAGAAAATCTAGTTAAGGATATATTAGATTTTTCCCGACTAAAAAATAAGGATATTACTCTTAATAAAAGAGCTGTTGACATAAAATCTATGGCTGAGGTAGTTATAGAATTAATAAAAGCTACTAAGACCAATGACAATATTATTTTTGTTAATGAAATAAAAACTGAGGAAGCCTTGGTTTATGGGGATGAAAGTCGTATAGAGCAGGTACTTATAAATTTAATTGATAATGCTGTTAAATTTACAGAGAAAGGTAAAATCACCATTTCATCTAGAAAGGAAGGTGACTTTATTGAAATAGCCATATGTGACGAAGGAATAGGTATACCAGAGGAAAGCTTAAAGAATATATTTAAGTCATTTGAACAGGTAGATGGTAGTATACAAAGGAAATATGGAGGTACAGGACTGGGATTAAGCATTACGAAATTTTTAGTAGAGCTACATGGTGGTGAAATTTACGTAAAATCTACATTAGGTAAAGGCAGTGAGTTTTATTTTACCCTGCCAAGCTACAAAGAAAATCACAATCAAGAGGCTGTTAAGGTTAAAGCTGAAAAAAGAAGGTTTAAGAAGCAAGATATCTTTAAGATGCAACCTGAGGAGGAAAAGACTACAGCTTTAGAAAATAGTTTCAGAATATTAGTGGTTGATGACGAAGCAATTAATCTCCAAGTGTTAGATAATCAATTAACTATGAAAGGATATAGGGTAATTAAAGCTAACAATGGTGAAGAAGCATTAAAGATATTATTTAGTGAAAATCAGACTGTGGATTTAATGATTCTAGATATAATGATGCCTATATTATCTGGCTTTGATGTTTGTAAGAAGGTAAGAGAAAGGTATAATTCAATGGAGCTACCAATTCTTATGCTTACAGCTAAGGACGAGCAAAAGGATATAGATAGTGCTTTAAAATGTGGAGCTAATGATTTTATATCCAAACCCTTTGAAAGGAATGAGTTGTTAGTAAGGGTTGAGAATTTAATAAAACTTAAATCTTCTATGGAGTTTTCTAAAATTAATGCAAGCAGGTTGGAAGCTGAATGGATTACCAGAGTATTGGCAGAAAAGCTTAATGAGTTTACTAAGGACCTTACCAGTAGCTTGGATATTCAAGAGTTAGCGGATAAAGTGCTTTATAATCTTAATAATCTTATACCCTTTGAGAAGGCAATAATTGTGATTGAGAATAAGGATAGCTTGTATATAGCCTCCTTAAAGCTTAATGGTAAATTAAGTAGATATAAACGAAAGGCACTGAAGATAGATAAGCTAAGAATATACGAACAGGTTATTTTGCAGAAAAAACCTATGATTTTAGAAGCTACCGATGGTAAAGTGAAATTTGTTATACCAATTGTTTATAATAATAAGACTAAAGGAATAATAATTCTGAAAAATGGGGACATAAACCTTTATACTGATTACGTTGAAAAAATAGCTATAAACATAGCAGCTCAGACTGGAATTGCTTTTGAGAACGCTAGGTTATTCTCTGGTCTTAGAGAATTGGCAGATGTTGATGGTTTAACAGGGCTTTATAACAGAAGACATTTCTTTGAACTAGCTCAATATGAATTTGACAAGTGTAAAGCCAAAAAAGAAAGTCTAGCTTTAGTAATGATGGATTTAGATCATTTTAAATCTATTAATGATACTTATGGGCATAGCTTTGGAGATGAGGTTTTGAAGGAGCTAAGTGTACGTTGTAAAAGAATTATAAGAAACAAGGATATCATAGGAAGGTATGGAGGAGAGGAAATTATTTTAATAATGCCCCAAATTGATAAAGAGTCTTTAGTGTCTATTACAGAAGGCTTGAGACGGGCAGTAGAAGAGGAAGCCTTTACCCATGAAGGTATATCTGTGAAAGTAACCATGAGTCTTGGTGTAGCTTTAATGCATGATGGTATAAGTAATTTAGAGCAGTTAAACCAAATAGCGGACCAAGCATTATATGAGGCTAAGGGTAATGGGTGTAATCAAGTGGTTATAAAAAGTGCTTAGAAAGCTTTAAATTTGACAGTATAAAAAAGTCTGTGTAACCTCAAGCTGGAGATACTAAGCAGTAATCCAAGGTAGGTACGCAGACTTTTATCTTTTAGATGGAATTTATATTATCAAGCTGCTTTCTGAATTCTTTTATGTTTTCTTCAATGGTGTTGTTTTTAAATATGGCAGAACCTGAAACTAATATATCTGCACCATAGGAGGCTACTCTTGTGCAGTTTTCAGCAGTAACTCCACCATCAACGCTGATTTCATATGTATAACTTTTTTCTTCTCTAAGTTTTTTTAGTGTTGCTATCTTGTTTAATGTATATTCAATTAAGCTTTGTCCTCCGAAGCCTGGATTAACACTCATAACTAGTACTAGGTCCACTTTGGGTAGTATATGTTCTAAAGCTGAGATAGGAGTAGCAGGATTGATAGCTATACCTGCTTTAACCTTGTAGCTCTTTATTTGATCTATTAATCTATCAAGATGTATTTCACTTTCTTGATGAACGGTTATGTAGTCCGCTCCAGCTTTTACAAAGTCCTCAATATAGCGGGAAGGCTTCTCTATCATTAAATGTACATCCAAGGTTATGTTAGTATAAGCTTTTATAGATTTTATTACTGGCAAGCCTATTGAAATATTAGGGACAAAATTTCCGTCCATAACATCTATATGTAAGAAATCAACCTTAGACTGTTCCAGAACCTTTAATTGAGCTCCTAAGTTTGCAAAGTCTGCAGATAAAATGGATGGTGCAAGTTTAATCATTTTATATTCCTCCAACGATTAATTAATGTAAGTATTTCAATTTAGATTATAGTATATTATACTTTTATAATACAAGATTTTAATTTATAATTAAATGTATGGTTAATAATGGTATATAATAGAAGTATAAGGGCAAATAATAACCGATGGAGATAAAGAAAAGTCATTGTAAATGCTTAGTTTTATGGTTTTTATAAGGGTTAGCCTATTTACCTAAGAGCAATATATTTAAAAAGTAGGAGGGTGTGTTGAATTGTATTATGATGCAAATTATAAAAATAGGAAAAAATATAGAGGTAGCTTCTTTTCAGATTTTGTGATGCCGGTGGTTGTGGCACTTATTTTGGCCTACTTGATTAATCGATTTGTAATATATAAAATATATATACCCTCAGGTTCCATGTATCCAACTTTGCAAATAGGTGATCAATGCTTTGCTACAAAAATCTTTAACAAGGAAAAAATTCAAAGAGGAGATATTTTGGTTTTTTATTCCCAAGAGCTACAAGAAAGATTAATTAAACGTGTAATTGGTCTTCCTGGAGAGACGGTGGAGATAAGAAGTGATGGCCAAGTGTACATAGATGGAGCTAAGCTTGAAGAAGAATATGTTAAAAAGCCAGCAGGGCCTGCAAGAGCCTTTAAGGTACCAGAGGATCACTATCTTTTCTTAGGAGACAATAGAGCGGATTCAAAGGATGCTCGCTTCTGGCAAGAGCAATACATAAGTAGGGATGATATAGAAGGTAAGGCTCTAATAAGAATATTTCCTTTAGAAAGGTTTGGAACGATAAAATAATTGACCTAGCTAATTTTAACTTTGATTGGGGGTATTACCATGATGGAAAAGGACATTAATAAGGAAAAGGAAGAGGCAATTAATGAAAGTTTGAAGGAAGCTTATGAAAGAGCCTATGAAGAAGAAAGGTTGGAATATTCTAAGGAAATAATTAAGGATGAAATTCTTAATTATATATCAAAAAGAAAGGAATTTTCTCAGTACATATTAGACTATAGAAAAAATATGCTAGATGAATATAGGGACGATGAAGATAAGGTAGCAGAGTATTTTGACCACGAAAGATTTGTTAAGGAAGAGGCCTTTAAGGTAATAGATAGAAGATTAAAGGAGCTATTAATTTTAGAGAATTCTCCTTACTTTGGTAGAGTAGATTTTATTGAAGAGGATAGTGAGGACAAAGAAACCATATATGTAGGTAGGTTTGGAATGACACCGGAGGGAAGCTTCGAGCCTCTTGTGGTAGACTGGAGAGCTCCTGTGGCGGCTTTGTTTTATAGTGGAAAACTAGGAAAGACTATCTATAGGGCACCTATGGGAGAAATAGAGGCCGATGTTAAGCTTAAACGCCAATTTATCATAAAACGGGGCAAACTTACTGGTATGTTCGATAGTGCTGTGGAAGTAAAAGATGATATTTTAAAAATGGTCTTAAGTGAGAATTCCTCTAAAAAGCTTAAGGATATTATCATGACCATACAGGAGGAACAGGATAATATTATTAGGCAACCAAGGACAAAAACAGTAGTAGTTAATGGTGTAGCAGGTAGTGGTAAAACCACAATAGCCCTACATAGAGTAGCCTATTTATTATACAACTATAGGGATGTCCTACAGGATAAAGTTCTTATATTAGGCCCCAACAGCATATTCATGGAGTATATTTCTATGGTATTGCCCAGTCTAGGAGAAGTAGGAGTTAAGCAAAGAACCTTTAAGGATTATGCCCTGGAGATATTAAATTTAGATGATAATGACTTTATGTCTTTTAAAGATTATATGGAAAAAATAATGCAACAGGACGAGAACTTTATTAAGGAAATAGTATATAAGAGCTCACCAGAGTATATTAAGGAGCTTGATAATAAGCTTTATGAGTTAGATAAGGACTACTTTAAAATTCAGGATGTTTACCTTCTAGATAAGCTGGTTATAGATGCAAAGGAAATACAGGATCTATTTAAGGTTCATTATATAAATATGCCTCTTTTCAGAAGAAGTAGAAAGATAAGAAGAATTATTTTTAGCAAAATTAAAGACATTAGAGATGAAATGATAAGAGAGGTTCAAAGACATTATAAAAAGCTATTAGACTCTATGACACCAGAGCAACTAAATACTAACGGTAGCCAAATAGATTTTATGAGAAGAAATAAAATACGAGATATTGTAAGAGCTTCTTTAGATACAAAGGCTGCTTTAAGCTGGATAAACAATCCGTCTATAATAGAGATTTATAATGAAATTAACGGTGGAAAGAAGTTAATTTATGATGATTTAGCACCATTACTCTATATGAGCATAAAGCTAAAGGGAAATCTAATTAAAGAGGACATTAGACATGTGGTAATTGATGAAGCTCAGGACTATAGTTCACTTCAATTTATGGTTATTAAAGAGCTTACTAAGTGTTCCTCTATGACTATTGTTGGTGATGTTAATCAAAGATTGGTGCCTTATGAGGGCAAGCTTGCCATGACTGAATTGAAGGAAATTTATAAGGACCTTGATGTGGAGGATTTCTTTTTGGAAAAGAGTTATAGATCCACTAGAGAAATTATGGAGTTTGCCAATGGCTATTTGGAAGAAAAGAAGGTAGTTCCACTAGTTAGACAGGGTGATAAGGTAGAGGTGGTAGCTTTCTCTAACAATAGTGAATTGGAAGAGCTAGTAAAGAAAAAGCTTCAAGAATACAAAGAAAAGGATTATGAAAGCATAGCTTTAATTGCAAAGGATATGAAAACTATTGAAGCAATTGGTGGCCAACTTAGAAAGAACTTTAATATTAAAGTTATGGAAGATGAGTATCAAATATTTAGTGGTGGTACTGTTATGATGCCTTCTTATTATGCAAAGGGCTTGGAGTTTGATGCGGTTATTATACTAGAGGATAGCAGTGCTGATGCTAGTAATGATGATAATATAAAATATGTTATGAGTACTAGGGCGCTTCATAATTTGACAGTGCTTAGAAGGGTATAAAAAGAGAAACACGGTTTAAGGGGGGCTTAAACCGTGTTTTATTGTTGGGGATTAACTTTAGTTTTTAAGTGTAAGAAGTTCTCATAAAATGAATCATTACTTCTTTAATTAATATTTTACTATAATTAAAATTTAAATTCAACACCTTTTTTGAAAAAATTAGTTTATTACTATAAAAAGATGTAAATTAGTGTTGATTTTTTAATAATCTTTCTTTTGTAGTAAGGTTATATTATAATAAAAGGAGTTGTCAATCCATTATAGGATAATTGCTGAAAAATGAGTTGAAATAAGAGGTGTATAAGTATGTATCCTTTAAAATTTTATAGTATTTATTTCGAAAAAATTTGGGGAGGTAGAGAATTAGAAGCCTATAAAGATGACCTTCCACCTGGAAATATAGGTGAAAGCTGGGATGTTGCCTGCCATGAGGATGGAACTAGTGTGATTGCTAATGGAAACTATAAGGATGTACCTTTGGATAGACTTATACAAGAAAAGGGTAATGAAGTATTAGGAACAAAAATAGACAAGGAGAGGTTTCCACTGCTTCTAAAGCTTATAAATTCTAACGATAAGCTATCAATACAGGTTCATCCAGACGATGAATATGGATATAGGGTTGAAAAGGACTCTGGAAAAACGGAGGCCTGGTATGTAGTTGAGGCTAAGGAAGGGGCAGAGCTTATAGTAGGAGTAAAGAGCGGTTGTACAAAGGAGCAATTTAAAAGGGCTATTGAAGAGGGAACCTTAGAGCAATACATGAATAGAATTAAAATTAAAAAGGGAGAAACTTATTTTATAAAAAGCGGTTTAATGCATGCAATATGCGAGGGAGCTATCATTGCAGAAATTCAACAAAATTCAAATACTACCTACAGAGTATATGACTATAATAGAGGCCGTGAGCTTCATGTGGATAAGGCACTGGATGTGGTGGATTTAAATTTAAGGGGAAGGAAAAGCATAGGCTTAAAGTTAGAAAATGAAGGTTTTAGTAAAACATATCTATGTTTAGCAAAGGAATTTTCTCTTGAAAAGTATGAGGTAAGTACGGAGTTTACTGAAAACAGCGATCCAGAAAGATTTTATATATTTACTTGTGTGGAAGGACAGGGGATTATAAGCTATAGCAATGGCACTGAAACCATTAAAAAAGGGGAAAGTGTTTTAATTCCTGCAGCTTTAGGTGAATATACCTTTAAGGGAAATATGGTGCTATTAAAAAGCTATGTACCGGATGTAGAAAAGGTAGAAAAAGAAATAATTCAGGTTATTAAAGGGTAAAATATGCTTAATAGAGAGTACTTATTGAATAATTATTATAGTTATTCATTGAGTACTTTTTATATATAGGAAAATGTGTTAAAATAAACTTACATAATTTAGGTATAAATCCTAATACTAAACTTGGACGGAAATGAATAATAAATAGGAATGGGGGTTAAATATGGAATACAAGGTTCAAACCAGTAAGCCTTCGCAGGTAATTGACGTGACAAGCATAGTTAGGGAAGCGGTTACAAAGAGTGGCGTTATGGAAGGAATTGTTGTGGTTTTCGTTCCACATACTACAGCAGGTATAACTATAAACGAAAATACAGATCCAAATGTGGGCTTAGATTTTTTAGCAGATATAAATAAGGTTTTTCCTGAAAAAATGGAACATAAACATTTAGAAGGAAATTCTCATGCCCATATTAAGGCTTCAATAATCGGTTCTTCTGTTACCGTAATAATCGAACATGGCAAACTTAAGCTAGGACCTTGGCAAGGTATCTTCCTCTGCGAATTTGACGGCCCAAGAAACAGAAAAATTTATATTAAGACTATTAAATCCGAATAGACATTAAATGTAAAAAATTGAAAGCGGCCTTATAAAGCCGCTACTTTTTGTATAGGAAATTATAAAAAATTAATAAGTTTTGCATTCTGTAAAATTTTCCTTAATATCTGACTTCTGACCTCTGATATCTTAATCTTGACCTCTGACTAAGCTTTAAAACTCCGAAAAATCTCTATCCACTGTAATAATACAATTATATTGAGGATGGAGTTCCTGTACCTTTTTATTTATGTCCTCCTTTAACTTAACCTCGTCCTTATGGGTGAACTTACCATTGGTAGCTATCACCACATCAAATATTATATTTTTATGTTCCCCTTCTCCTACAATTCTCAAATCATGTAATGATTTTATATTAGGCAGGCTTTGGATAGCATCTTCAATTTGCTTTTTAGTATTTTTAACCTCTTCATCGTCAACATTTATTGGATCCATATGAATTACTAATACAATATTTAATTTTTCGGAAATCTCCCTTTCTGCTTCATCTATAATATCATGGATTTTTACTATATTTATATCGGAGGGGACTTCAGCATGTATTGAAGCTATGCATCTTCCTGGACCATAATTGTGAATAATTAAATCATGGACACCACTAATATAATCATAGGTCATAAGGCTTTCTTTTATAGCTGTAGCTAGCTCTGGATCAGGAGCTTCTCCAAGTAAGGGATTTAAGGTTTCCTTAACAAGCTTGTAGCCGTTGTATAGAATTAATAAGGCTACGATTATGCCAATATAACCATCAAGAGGAAAAGATGTCCTCAATGATAGCAAGAGAGATAAGGCTACCACACTTGAAGTAATCACATCTCCTAAGGCATCAAAGGAGGATGCTTTTAAGGCAGAGGAATTTATTTTATTTCCTATGGTTCGATTAAAGCTAGAAAGCCAGATTTTTATTAATATGGATATTAGCATTAAAGCAAAAGGAACAGTCTCGAATATTACTTCAGAGGGATTTATAATCCTATTAAAGGAGGATTTAACAAATTGGATACCTACAAACATTACCATAAAAGAAACCAGTAAGGCTGAAATATACTCCACTCTTCCATGGCCAAAGGGATGCTCCTCATCTGCTGGTGCTTTAGATAGCTTGAAGCCTATAATGGTAATGAGTGAGGAGGCACTATCTGTAAAATTATTAAAGGCATCAGCTGTAATAGCAATGCTTTTGGTAAAAATTCCTGCTGCTAGCTTTATAATAAAAAGGATTATGTTTGCCACAATACCAACTATTCCTGCTAGTAATCCCAAATCAGATCGAACTTTGTCCCTTTTTATATCATCACTATCTTTAATGAAGGTTTTTATCAACATTTTAGTTAACATTGTATCACGTCCTTTTATTATCCTATTGTTTAATTATATAATATTAGTATATCATAAATGCTATATTATATATTTTCAAAAAAATTGCGGAGGTGCCCCTATGAAATCAAATAGAGAATATGCTGAAAAGCTTTTGGATTTTATAAATGAAAGTCCTACGGCCTATCATGCAGTATTAACTGCAGAAGGTATGTTAAAAGATAATAATTTTATAGAATTAAAAGAAAGGGATAAATGGGATATTACTAAGGGTGGTAAGTATTATTTAAAGATAAATGATTCTGCTATTTTTGCCTTTGTTGTAGGTGAAGGGGAAATTGAGGAAACAGGCTTTAAAATAATAGGTGCTCATACAGATTCACCGGGCTTTAAAATAAAGCCAAGGGCTGAAATTATAACAGAAGGAAGGTACGTGAGCTTAAACACTGAGGTTTATGGAGGTCCCATTCTTAATACCTGGATGGATAGACCACTTTCCATAGCAGGTAGAGTTACAGCAAATAGCAATGGATTTTTACCAAAGAAGTACTTTATCAATATTAAAAAGCCCTTGTTAGTTATCCCTAATTTAGCTATACACTTTAATCGTAGAGTAAATGAAGGAATGGAAATAAATCCTCAAAGACATACTCTTCCTCTACTTACAGTAGGAAAAGAAAGGATGAAGGAAGGTTACTTAAGAAAATTATTAGCTAAGGAATTGAACATAAAAGAAGAGGAGATACTAGACTATGATTTGTTTTTATACGAATATGAGAAGGGATCTATACTTGGCGCAGAAGATGAATTAATATCTTCTAGTAGGTTAGATAACTTAGCTATGGTACATGCTGCCTTAGAAGCTTTAATACATAGTTCCAAGAGCGATGCTATTAAGGTGGCAGCCTTCTTCGATAATGAGGAAGTAGGCAGTGCTACAAGACAGGGAGCAGATTCAGAGGTATTAACCCACTTGCTGGAAAGAATAGTAATAGCCTTAGGAAAGGGAAGAGAGGAATTGTTTAGAGCCTATGCTAATTCCTTTATGATATCTGCAGATTTAGCTCATGCAGTTCATCCAATCTTAGCAGAAAAATACGACCCACTAAATAGGGCTGTAATTAATGGAGGACCAGTAATTAAGATTAGTGCAGCTCAAAGGTATACATCGGATAGTGTTACTACAGCAGTTTTTGAAATGATATGTAAAAGGGCTGGTGTACCTGTTCAAAAATTTGTAAACCGCTCTGATGAAAGAGGAGGCTCAACTATAGGTCCTATATCATCAACTCATTTACCAATAAAATCTGTGGATATTGGTACTCCAATTCTAGCTATGCACTCTATTAGAGAATTAGGTGGAGTAGAGGATCATGGATATGTAATAAAGGCCTTCTTAGAGTTTTACAAAAAATGAAAAAAACTATTGCGGAATATGTAGTTTTTATGTTAATATATTTGTATTAAAGTACAGCAAAGGCGCTTCTTTGCTGTATTTTTGTTAATGCAGGAAAATTTAGACAAATGGACACAACACTACTAAAATAAGGATAATATATAAGTGGTGCTTTTGTGAGCATTTAAAATTTTCTAAGGGGGCAGAAAATCTCTTGATTACAATTTTAAATGTTAAACTTATGGTTAAAAATAAGGATGGGGGAATGTAAAATGAAATTATTTGGCAGCATGAAAGTCGTTGACAATGAGCTAATCATTGGAGGTATAAAATGCTCTGATTTGGCAAAGGAATATGGCACTCCGCTTTATGTATATGATGAAGACCTTATCAGAGATATATGTAAAAGATATATGAAAGCCTTTTGTGGTGATAACAGAAGTAATAGAGTAGCCTATGCAGGAAAGGCTTTTCTTACTATGGCTATGTGTAAAATTGTGAATGAAGAAGGCTTGTGTCTAGATGTAGTTTCGGGAGGAGAGCTCTATACTGCATATAAGAGCGGATTCCCTATGGAAAAAATATATTATCACGGTAACAATAAGACCTTAGATGAAATTGATATGGGAGTAAAATTAGGAGTAGGTAGATTTGTAGTAGATGGTTTTTCTGAAATACATCATATAAACAAAGCAGCAGAAAAATATAACACAAAGCAAAAGGTATTACTAAGAATTACTCCTGGTATTGAAGCTCATACCCATGATTATATTAAGACAGGACAGATAGATTCAAAGTTTGGATTTACTCTATTAAATAATAATGTGATAGAAGTAGTTAAGGAAGTTCTTAAAGCAGAAAATATAGAATTAGCAGGCTTCCATTGCCATATAGGTTCTCAAATATTTGATACTCAGCCCTATAAGGATGCTGTAGATGTAATGCTATCATTAATGCAAAGCATTTATGATGAGACTGGCTATATGCTAAAGGAGTTAGATCTAGGTGGAGGTATTGGCATATATTACACTGAGGCAGATAAACCTCTTGAATTGGAAGACTTCTGTGGTGCAATCCTAGAAGCTTATGATAAAAAGAGCAAGGAACTTACAATAGAACCACCAATGCTTACAATAGAACCAGGAAGATCTATAGTAGCTAATGCAGGTATTACCTTGTATAAAGTTGGAGCAATAAAGGAAATACCTAATGTGAGAAAATATATATCTGTTGATGGAGGAATGACAGATAATATTAGACCTGCTCTATATGGTGCTAAATACGATTGCTTAATAGCTAATAGAGTTGAAGACAGCCAAACAGAAGTGGTAACAATTGCTGGTAAGTGCTGTGAGTCTGGAGATATCCTTATAAAGGATGCTACTTTACCAGTTGCTAAAGAAGGAGATTTGCTAGCAATATTAACTACTGGAGCCTATGGCTTCTCTATGGCAAGCAACTACAATAAAATTCCTAAGGCAGCAGTGGTAATGGTGGCTAAAGGAAAATCTAGATTGGTATATAAAAGAGAAAGCTATGATGATTTAATAAAGAATGAGTTAATTTAGGGATGTTTTATTTCCATAAAGGGATGGAATAAAACATCCCTTTATATTTTAATAATTTTCTATTTCTTGGGCAATAATAAACAAAGTGAGAAGGAAAATTATGACCAAGAAAGGGAGAAACGTATGATATATGCATATTTAACAGTTATGACACTTGCCTTAGCACTAATTATTTATCTATTTT
>Ga0209537_1003758_pt1 | contig 13596 bp, 10 predicted proteins | sample BioPla4DNA1_FD_187698 | JGI IMG/M metagenome (GOLD analysis project Ga0209537, IMG submission 187698) | Biogas fermentation microbial communities from Germany - Plant 4 DNA1 (SPAdes) (version 2) | ecosystem: Engineered > Bioreactor > Anaerobic > Digestate | place: Bielefeld, North...
ATACTAATTGAAGGACTGTGCATGATTTTACCTCTTTTGGTCAGCCTGTTATATGGACAGGGTGATGCAATTTCCTTTGTTATTTCTATATTGATATCTGTTACAGCAGGATCCCTTCTGTACAGAATACCCATCAGGAACAGCAATTTTTATGCAAGAGATGGTTTTGCAGTTGTCGCCCTAAGCTGGATTGTGATTTCCCTTTTTGGTTCAATTCCCTTTATAATCAGTAACTCAATACCTTCATTCATTGATGCTTTTTTTGAAACGGTTTCAGGTTTTACAACAACCGGCTCTACAATATTACATGAAATTGAAACCCTTCCTAAGGGAATACTTTTCTGGAGAAGCTTCACTCAATGGATGGGTGGTATGGGAGTTCTGATTCTTACATTGGCTGTCCTGCCCTCTGTCGGTACCGGTTCTTTACACATTATGAAAGCCGAAGCCACAGGTCCCACCACAGAAAAACTTGTTCCTAAACTGGGCCAGACAGCCAAGATATTATATACCATTTACATAGTTATGACTTCAATGCAAATAATTTTTCTGTTAACAGCAGGAATGCCTCTGTATGATTCTTTAATTCATGCATTCGGTTCTGCTGCTACAGGGGGTTTTTCAAACAGAAATTTAAGTGTGGGTGCATATAACAATGCTTATATAGAAATTATCATAACAGTGTTTTCAATACTTTTTGGCGTTAACTTTGGCCTCTACCATCAAATGGTGAGGGGTAATATTAAGTCTTTCTGTAAAAATGAGGAGTTCGGCTTTTACATCGGAACAATTCTTGTTTCAATTGTATTGATTACCACCGACCTTTACGCAAATGGATTTTTCTCTATTGGCCAAAGTCTCAGGTTCTCTTCTTTTCAGGTTGGAAATATTATTACAACAACGGCTTTTTCAACATCGGATTTTAGCCTTTGGCCCACCTTCAGTAAAACCGTCCTGGTCATTCTGATGTTTTTTGGTGGCAGTGCCGGTTCAACAAGCGGTGGTATTAAATGTATACGAATACTGATACTGTTGAAGATTGTAAAACGCGAAATATCCAAAATAATTCATCCCCGCGCAATTCACACTGTGAAGATAGACAATAAAGTAATTGATGAGGATACCCTGACAGGAACTTTAACATTCTTCTTTATTTATGCACTTGTTTTTGCAATGTCAACCCTGGTAATAAGTATTGATGGGAAAGATTTTGTCACCTCTGCAACATCGGCGATCGCAACACTTTCAAACATAGGTCAGGGCCTTGGAACCGTTGGACCTTATGGAAACTTTTCAAGTTTCTCACCGTTAAGTAAGCTCATTTTATGCTTTAATATGATAGCCGGAAGACTGGAATTTCTTCCAATGCTTGTTCTGTTCTCACCTATGGCGTGGAAAAAGGGAAGTATGTAAACTAAATGACGCAGGGCGGCATTTATGCCGCCGCAACAAAAGGTATAATTAAACAAACAATGTATGAGTTATTTAAAAAGGTTTTCTGCAGGGGATTGTAATTTCGGCTGTTTCCAAGCCTTCGGTTTTGGCTGTAACTTTTACCATGCCTTCGTTTCTGCCTGCTTCAATGTAAATTACAAGCCTTCCATTATATGCGCGTCTGAAAGTTTCCGGATAAGGTGTTGTGTCCCACAAATCCCCGTTTTCAAGTCCTAAAAGGGAACCCTCTCCTTCAACAGTTACACGAATTTCATTTTCTGCGGTACATACCAGATTTCCTTCCGAATCTGTAATTTCTACAATTACATGGGTTAAATCCCTTCCATCGGCAATTAAATATTTATCTGTACACTTTAGTCGGATTTTATAGGGTTCACACGTTGTTTTTAATACACTTTCCACCTTTTCACCTTTATCATTAATTCCAACCGCTCTTAACTCTCCTTCTGCGAAGGGTACTGTCCAGGTCAGATATCCCTCTGAATAATCTTTTAAGCTCTTAGTTCCATAGGATTTATCATTTACATACAATTCTGTTTCGGTGCAGTTTGTAAAGCATACAACCTGAACCATTTTGCCTTCCGGATAATTCCATAACCGGGATAATTCCCTGTTATAATCGAAGTTCTCAAGACTGTCTTCCTCAAGCGAAGTAAAAAGTTGTACCATTGGTTTATCCGACCATAAGCTTTGGCGGAAATAGTAATTTGGTTTTTCAAACCCTGCTATATCCAAAAGTCCGGCTTCAGAGCCATGGCATGGCCAGCCCTGTGTTTCCCCGAGAAAATCAACACCTGTCCAAAGGAACTGCCCCGAAATGAAATCATTTTTAACAACGTACTCCCATTCCTTCAATCCCTTTGTATTTTCTGCACCAAAAATTATTCTCCCGGGATACCTCTTATGATCCTCTTCATACAAATGCTCTTTGTAATTATATCCAACTACGTCAAGACAATCGGCAAGCCCGGTGATGTTTGACAACTCTGGGAAAGCCAGAGCGGCAGTCACAGGTCTTGTTGTATCAAGTTTTTTTACAATAGATACTAACCTTTTTGCAATTTTAACTAGCCGTTCGGCATTTGGCCTGTTTGGATCATAAAGCCTCTCGCTGACCGGTTTGTTCCTGTCATTATTACCGGTCACTAATTTAAACATGGGATGGCAGTATGGATCGTTCGGGTAATCAATTTCGTTACCTATGCTCCACAATATTACCGACGGATGATTCCTGTCGCGTAAAATCATCTGAGTTAAATCCTCTTCGTGCCAAATCGGGAAATCCTCATAATATCCATAATGAGCGGGTGGGTAGACATTGTGCCCCTTAACCCATTTATTCTTAACGCCTTCCCATTCATCAAAGGCTTCATCTATCACAAGAAAACCCATTTCATCGCATAAATCATACAGCTCGGGCATATGTGGATTATGACTCATACGAATTGCATTACATCCCATTTCTTTCAGACTCTTAAGCCTTCTCTCCCACACCTTTTTTCGTACTGCTGCCCCAAGACAACCGGCATCATGGTGCACACAGACGCCTTTCAGTTTCATATTCTTCTCATTCAGGAAGAAACCTTTATCGGGACAGAAACGAAAAGTTCTAATCCCTGTAATTGTTTTTTCCTGATCAATTACTACCTGATCTTTTTTCACCTCGGTTATTAAGGTATAAAGGAACGGGTTTTCAGGTGACCATAACTGAGGAGAGCTGACTTTCATAGTTTGTAAATCATCGGTTTGGCTTTCTCCTTCAACTGCAATTTCTTTCTCACTTGAAGCTACAGGCTCGCCTCCTGCATAAAGCGTGTGACATACCGAAATATTGGCATCATAACGGGTGGTGTTTTTCAGGGTTGTTTGTATTTCAAGAAAGGCTCTATCGGTATCCGCACTTTTAGTTGAGACAAATATGCCGTTCACAGGAATTAAAATATCATTTTTCAGTACCAGTGTAACCTTCCTATAAATACCTGAACCGGTATACCACCTTGAATCAGCAACATACCTGTGTTCTGCCTTAACGGTTAATACATTGGGAGTATCACCAAAACACACAAAATCGGTTATATCATAAATAAACTGAGTATACCCGTTTGGCCTTTTCCCAAGATAATAACTGTTACACCACACCATACTGTTATTATATACTCCGTCAAAAACCACATATACACGCATATTACTGCATTCTTCAGGAAGGTGGAAGGTTTTTCTGTAATAACCTGTACCACCCGGCAAATAGCCTGTTCCACTCGAATGTTCAGTTGAAAAGGGATGTTCCACAGCCCAGTCATGGGGTATGTTCACAGTACGCCACGAACTGTCGTCAAAGCCCTTGTACCAGGCATACTGCTCTTCACCTGTTTTAAACTTCCAATCAAGACATAAATCAATGGTTCTTTGCATAGTATTCTTATTCATACTCACCTAATTCCTTTATATTGGCAGGCTGTCTGAAAACAGCCCGCCTTTTATTTTATTAATCAGTGGAGGGATTATAGAGAATTTTTAAATTCTGTCAGCTGGCGCTGCACTTCTTCAAGCACCTTGTCATAACCAGCCATTTTAAGCTCTTTGCGGAAAGCTTCAACTGCTGCTTCCGGATCTCCTGCCTTTCCTACGCAGATTGCCGGGAGATGTCTGTTAACCACATCACTTAAAGCTGCCAGTTCGCTTTCAACAGGTGATTTATCGAATACAAAACGCCCATATCTGTATGGTTTTGCATAGCTCTCAAAATTATTATAAATTTCTTCCCAGTTGTCTACCATGGTCGCATTCGGATATTTCAGCTCAAACTTATCCATACGCCCGCCCCAGAAGTTGGATGCAAAACCATGCTGATCTGTAATATATCCTTCGGGCAGATCCCTTTGGCCTTTGTCATTTATAATATACTGTACACCTTCAATACCCCAGTTGAAAAGCCTGTACATGGTCTCATCGTTACGGATTAAATCATATACCATAAGGGCTCTTTCAGGGTTTTTACATCTGGCACCTATTGCTGTAGCACCATGGGTTATAGACATTTTTGTCAGATTTTTGCTTTCTTCACACCATGGGAAGAACTGGAGATCGGCACCGGGTATTTCTCTTTCAAGTTCTTTATATGCATATACATATGTTTGGGTGTGATGCTGACGAGTTCCGTTCAGACCGGCTTTAAACTGAACCCAGCCATCGGCGGTATTGTTGAGTACGTCTTCTCTCCAATAGCCTGCATCTCCCCATTCTTTCATTTCTTTAGCAAATTCAAGAAGCATGTCGGTACCATCATCAAGGGGATAGAAGCGGGATCTCACTTCCCACCACTCATCGTCAGATTTTCCGAACGCAAGCCCCTCGGGTACCGGATCTATACATATAAGTGAAGATTTCGAGTTTGTCCAGCCGTCATAAAGTGCTTTCATGTTTGATGCACCTGCAAGATCAAAGGGAATAACACCCTGATCACCATAGAGATCCTTTACACCCTGCAGATAAACCTGGAACTCTTCCCATGATTTTATTGGCTCGGTTATTCCTATTTCTCTGGCCCAATCCCCTCTGTACATAAATCCATGGTTAATCCACTGTGAATACATATCCTCAGGAATAGCTATAATATCTCCCTTAAAGGTTACTTCAGCCCAGCTTGATTCGGGAACTGTCTCCCATGTAATAGGAGCATATTTGGGCAGTAGCTCATTTAATTCAAGGAATGCCCCTCTTTGAGCATTAGGCCACATTTCAAGCCAGTCGGAAGCCGTATTGATCAGATCAAGACCTTCGCCGGTAGCAAGCAGCAAATTATACTGGGTCATGTAGTCTGTCCATCCTATGTACTGAATTTCAAGAGCACAGTTCAGTTTCTCCTTCAGATATTTGTCCCATTCCTCTTTAACGGCTTCATATTGTCCGTTGGTAGGTTTATTCCCCAGGGACAGATGTGATATAGTAACAAATGTTGATATGTCTATTTCATCGGTGTCGCCTTCTGGTGCGGGTTTGTCTGCATCAGTTGGTGTCTTTCCACAGGATGCCATCGTGAGAGTCAGTACAAGTGCGAAAATAAGCGCAAGTAGCCTTCTGAGATAACTTTTCATAAAAAAGTCCCCCTTTTCAATGAAATATTTAATTTTAAATAACCAACAGGTTATTAGAAAGCTAACCTTTCACTGCACCGACGGTAATTCCCTGTATAAAATATTTCTGAACAAACGGATAAGCAAATATAATAGGGCCTGTAGCTATTACAGCAGTCGCCATTTTCATCGACTCCATGGGAATGTCAATTGCAGGTATATTGGAGGCTGCAGCCGAGTCTCTGATATACCTTGCTTCATTTATGGTATTGTACAGGAAAAGCTGAAGGGGTCTGTAAGCAACCTTGCTTGAAAGAAACAACATGGAGTTATACCATTCATTCCAGTACGACAGGGCCAGAAACAAACCAACAGTCGCCAAAGCGGGTTTTGCTGTGGGAAGAATGATTTTTAAAAATATATAAAAATCACCAGCCCCGTCAATAGTAGCCGATTCGGTTATAGAATGAGGAATGGATTTCAAAAAGTTCTTCATAAGGATTATCAGCCATGGTGTCATTAATAACGGCAAAAGTACGGCAAGATAATTGTCCTTAAGCTTCAAAGTTTGTGTGATCATCATATAAAAAGGAATTAACCCCCCAGAAAATAGCGTAGTAAAATATATGTAGAAGGATATTACATTCCTGAGCGGAAAATCAGGCCTTTGCAGAGCGTAACCTGTCATTGATATAATGAAAAGACCTATTGTGGTGCCAATAACTGTCATGCCAATAGTTACAGCATACGACCCAAGTATTTGTTTTGGATTACGGAAAATTAAATTGTATGCGTCAAGGCTAAAGGAGCGCGGAAAAAGAGAAAACCCGTGCAGAGTAATGCTTCGTTCTTCTGTAAAGGAAGCAGAAATAATAAGAATAAAGGGAAGTATACACAATATGCTGATGATTCCGGTAAAAAGAACTCCTACAACCTGAATAAACCTCTGGGATTTATCGATAACTTTTTGTGACCCTTGTGATTTACGCATATTAATACCTGTAATTAAATCAGCATTAGTACTGTTCTGCATTTTTCAGCCCCCCTAAAACAATGAATATTCGGGCTCAATTTTTTTGACTATTGTGTTAACAGTCATTACAAGAACAAACCCAAACAATGACTGATACAAACCAACAGCGCTTCCCATTGAGAAATTAAAGTTAACATTCAGTGAGCGGAATACAAATGTTTCTATAATATCCGTTGTTTCAAAAAGTGCCATATTATTGGCCCCTGCCAGGTTGTAAAACAATCCGAAGTTACCTTTCATTATTCCGCCTAAGGCAAATAGCAGCAGAATGACAAATGTTGGCTTCAAACAGGGAAGAATTATGTAGCGGATACGCTGAAAAGCATTTGCCCCGTCTATTTCGCTTGCCTCCATCATCTCAGAGTCAATACCCATGATCGAGGCGAAATATACAATTGAACCATATCCGGTGGACTGCCACAGATAAGCCAGAACTATAATAAAAGGCCACAGATTGGGTATTGAATAGAAATTCACAGTATCGCGGCCTGCCTGTTTCAAAAGCGAATTAATAAAACCCGTCTGAACATTAAGTAAATTGTATGCAAACACGCCTATAACCACTGCTGAAATAAAATAGGGCAAAAACATAACACTTTGCGAAACCTTCTTGTATATTCTCAGTCTTTTGCCCACCATTTCATTAAACAGTATAGCTACGGTAATCTGCAGAATATTTCCTGTTATAATAAAAGCAAGGTTATAAAGTATTGTGTTTCTTGTTAAAGTCCATAACTGACCTGACAGCATTAAAAAGCGGAAATTCTCAAGCCCTACAAACGGGCTTCCGAATATTCCATCCCTGTAATTAAACCTTACAAAAGCAAGCCATACACCTGGCATTGGAAGATATGAGAATATAAAAAAGAAAATTATGGCAGGTATACACATGAACAGTAAAGTCCGCTTTTTAATTATATTATTAATTTTACTCTTCATAATATAACCTCAGTTCATTGATTGTAACCGGTTACAATTATATTCTATATATATTTATGCAATCTGTCAAGTGTTTATAATTAAAAATTTAAAAGCATTGGGGAATTTTCACAATATATTAATATAAATAAGCGTAAAATCATTGAAGTATCCAGTGTAACGGGTTACTAAAATGATGCCTTAAAATCCGGCAGACTTAATAACATGGAAATTATTTCTCAGCTTATGTATCTCTCCTCGGCCTGGAACAGGATTCTCTTTCAACAAGATTCATCTTAAGATTAATATTGGTTACATCTTTTAAAGGTTTATCGTTAATCATATTGTTCAAAAAATCCACAGCTATAGAGCCAAGCTCTTCATAGGGATGAGATAATGTTGTAATCTTCGGCATTGTTACAGTTGATATGGAGCTGTTGTCAAACCCCAAAACAGAAAAATCATCAGGTACACTGTACCCCTTTGAAATACAGGTATTTATTATTCCGGCAGCCACCTCATCATTAATGGATATTATTGCCGTGGGCAGCTCTTTTTCCTTCAAAAGTTCAAGCATAGCATCCACACCGCCCTGATATGTGTAATTACTTAATTTTATCCATTCCTCTTTCATTACATAATTAAAGGAGCTTTCAGCTTCTTTCAGGGCATTCAGCTTAATGTCTGTCGACATAATGCCCCTTTTACCTCCCAAAAAACCTATTTTGCGGTGTCCCAGACTTGTCAGATAATCCAGGGCCTGAAACATTGCTTCATGCTCGTCAGAGCTAACTGATGCACAATTATCATAATAGTTGTCTAATTTTCCGTTAATGATAACAACCGGAGTTGGGTAAATATAATCTTTCAATAACTTAACGTATTGCACATTGGTTTTTGTTTCATTAGCACGCCCTCCCAGAAGAAGCAGACCGTCTACCTGCTTTTCGCTGAGCCTTAAGGTATAAAAATCCTGCAGTGCATTATCACTAAGGGTATTGCATAAAAAAACAGTCTGTTCATACTCTATGGCTGCCTTTTCAATTTCAAGAACAACCTTTGCAAAGAAATGGTTTGTTACCTCGGGTATAATTACCCCTATAGACTTGGTGCGCTGCGTATACAGTCCTCTGGCAAGTTCATTGGGCCTGTAGTTGTACCTGTCTATAACGCTTTGCACAAGCTTTCTGGTTTCTTCTTTCACAGCACCGCTGTTGTTGAGAACCCTTGAAACGGTAGCAACCGAAACATTACATTCTCTGGCTATGTCCCTTATCGAAACTTTTCCCCTTTTCATAATACTTCCTCTTGTTTTTTCTTTTCTGGTCTCAAATAACAGGATTCCTGTAATAACAAAAACCAACGCATAAATAATTAATGTAACGCGTTACATCTTTTATTATAGTACGTTTTTACTAAGATACTGTCAAGAAAATTATTTTTTCCGGTACCCGGTTGCCTTAACCGATGCAACCAATTCACCATCTTCATCAAAAACATCCACGTTATAATGACTAATTTTCCTGCCAGAGTATGTTTCCCTTGCTTCGGCAGAAAGACATGAGCCGGCGGGAGATTTTAAATACGATATGTTTACGTTAATGCCAACTGTAATATTTCCACTGTTATTTGATGCTACTGCAAAAGCGTAATCAGCCAGTGTAAAAATAGCGCCTCCCTGAACCATATTCAATCCGTTCATATGCTTGTCGGAAACTTTCATTTCTACAACGGCATAGCCGGGTTCTGCTTTTACAATTCTGGCTCCGATGAGCTTTGCAAACCTGTCATTGCCAACAATTTGTAATGCGTTTGAATCCATAAACATCCTTTCCTTTCTTCTGTAAAATTTTCTGCTTCACAACCAGTTTTATTAGCCTAAATATAGCATAATACCGGTATGAAAACCATGGAAAAATAATATAGCCCTTCACGGGTACGAACAGATTTATACAATCCTTCGGTCAAAGCATTACTAAATGTTGCATTATTGTGGTAATATATAATAAGTACACTAGTGTTTACGGGAGGTTTTGATATGGCCGATAAATTTAATAGGATATTGCCGCAAGATATAAGTGATAATCCTTTTAAAGCTTTAGGAGAAGACTGGATGCTGGTCACTGCAGGCAACATTAATTCCTACAATACAATGACTGCCAGCTGGGGAGGTTTGGGGGTTTTTTGGAATAAAAATATAGTCTTTTGTGTTATAAGACCAAGCCGTCATACCTATGAGTATATTGAAAAAGCCGATACCTTTACATTATCATTTTTCAGCGATGAATATAAAGAAGCATTAAAATTTTGCGGTTCTCATTCGGGAAGAGATTACGACAAGGCTAAAGAAACAGGCCTTACGGCTGTTGAAACTGAAAATGGTTCGGTTTTCTTCAAAGAAGCCAGGCTTGTTCTAGAGTGTAAAAAAATATATTTCGATGACATAAATCCTGAAAACTTCATGGACCCTGAAATAGGCACACATTATACCAATGAGGACTATCACAGGATGTATTTTGGTGAAATTATAAATGTATTGGCAAAACAGGAATAATGGAATTTGCCATGTTATATCTTAAGGCGGTGAAGAGGTTCACCGCCTTTATAAAAATAAGCCGAGCATTTACACCAAATCTAGGAATTTAACTGCTCTTCCCCTTTTTAATCAGATTCTTGCAGTTTTCAAAGAAATATGTATCAATATAACCTAAACCACCGTCTTTTGCATAGGCAATAAAAAACTTCCTGACCTGTGCCCTGTTTTCTTCGTATAATTCCATACTTTCAAACAAGTCCTTATATGATTCAAAAAGCTTCATTTTCATGCCAATTATATTTTTTAACGTGGTCTGTCTCTCCACAAGGCTGTTTTTTGTTTTTACATAGTAATAAATTGGGGCATTCAGTGATGCAAAGGTTTCAGAATATCTTATATAATCAAGATTGAACAAAAAATCCTCACACCAGTCTAAATCGGTGCAGCAGGTTATCCTGTGCGCTCTTATTATATCGGCACGGTACAGTTTGTTCCACATCACACCGTAATAAAAATTTGCCGGCGCCTCCATCATGTGTGAAATAAATTCTTTTTTATTCATAACCTTATCGGTTGTAATGTGGCTTTTCTTGGATTTTTTCCCGTTAATAACCCTGTAAAAACCTGATATTACCATATCGCAGTTTGTTTCCTGAATTCTGTCCACAAGAGCTTTTGTAGCATTTTCAGCTATCCAGTCATCACTGTCAACAAATTGCAAGTATTTTCCTGAGGCATGGGATATTCCGGTATTACGGGTATCCGAAACCCCGGTATTCTGCTTATCTATAACAATTATTCTCGGATCGTCCTTTGCATATTCCTGACATATTTTCAGGCTATTATCGGTACTGCCATCATTAACAAGAATTATTTCTGTATTTTGATACTGTTGATTCAGAATACTTTTAATACACCGGACCAATGTTTTTTCAGAATTGTACACAGGAACTATAATGCTAACCAGTGGTAATGCCATATTTCATCCCTCAACACTTAACCAATCAGCAGTCGTTTAAGTATCTATTATAAAAAAGATATATCATTTATACAATTATAATATATTATACCATGTCATAAAAGAATTTTTCCACTTGCAGCAAAATTATTTTTACAAGTATCAACTCTGTCCCGAAAGACTACAAATAACACAAAAGCCGGAGAAAATTAAACGAGGGAATATAACCCTCGTTCAATTTTATATATTCTATTAACAGCTTCGTAATTTGCTTATAAACGAACCAGATCGTCAATGTCAACAGGAAGACCTGTTGCTATTGATTTATTTGCTGCAATACCTGTAAGTATGGACAAAGCACCATCTATATGGGAGGCTGCTCTGTTAAAGGGATCTTTCTCCGGTGTACCAAAAAGATCGTTCAGAAGAAGTGGATCTCCACCACCGTGACCGCCTTTTCCTTCCTTTACTTCAACTTCATAAGGCTCTCCGAACATGGGGAATACGGCAATACTCTTTTTCTGAACAGCACCTTCAAGAGCTTTATCACCACCGGCATTTACATATGATGCTTCAACAACCGATACCTGGATTCTTCCCCCGCTGCCGTTGAAAGCAACCCTGAAACCTTCCCAGGGCATATAGGCATTCAGTGAATAGGTCAAAATGCTCTTATCAGCGTATTTAACCATAACACCCATGGTATCCTCTATATTTATTCCATCTCCGAAAACACTTTGATCCCGGTAATAGCCGTCTTCTTTTTCAGCATCCAGATACATTGCCTTAAGTCTTTCATTCTGGTCAAGATGCAATGCAAAGGGATCATTCTTTGCATATTCACTGCCATAAGCTCTGCTGTAGAATTTTGTAACTCCTCTATTTTCAGCATTCTCTCTTCCATAGAATCTTAAATCACCCATGGCAAATACAGTCTTCGGACGGGTTCCAAGCCAGAAATTCACAAGATCAAAATGGTGGGTTGATTTATGAACCAACAGGCCTCCGCTGTTTCGCTTGTCTCTGTGCCAGCGTCTGAAGTAGTCAGCTCCGTGCTGAGTATTTAAAAGCCATTCAAAGTGAACTGAGAACACATCCCCAATTGCTCCGTTCATAATAAGCTCTCTTATTTTTGTATTATGCGGAGAGTAACGGTAATTGAAAGTAACTCTGAGGTTACGGCCGGTTCTTTCTACAGCATCAAGAATCAGTTGAGTTTTTTCGGCATCAACGGTCATTGGTTTTTCGCTGATTACATCGCACCCAAGCTCCATAGCCCGGATTATATATTTATGATGTGTCCTGTCAATACTTGTTACAAGAACATAATCGGGTTTTTCATTTTTAATCATTTCGTCAAAACGGTCAGCTGTATAAGTAGGAACGGGTTCAACATTGTATTCTTCCCGTAAAACCTTATTCGCATAATCCATACGTGTCTGGTTTATGTCACAGAAAGCCACCAGTTCAGATGTGTCTTTAAAGTCTTTCGCTATTGCCTCGTAAAAGAAACGGGCTCTGCCTCCTATACCAACCTGTGCATACCTTTTCCTTTTTGCCATATAACTTTCCCCTCCAGCTATAGTAATTTAGTGTACTAAGTAGATTATACATAATAAAAAAACAAAATTCAGCACATATATTATCAATTAAAGGTTGTTTTCTACATTTTTTGCGCATAAACTATCTGCTGAAGTAAACTTCTTCGGCATTTTTATAGAAAATTTTCTCTTTCTCGCTTTCTGGAAACAAGTCGGACAGCATTATAAAATTCACCAGATTACTGTAGCTGTCCCGCGTCAGAACCGAAGGCACATCCGAACCAAAGATCAGCCGGTCGGCACCAACAATGCCTTTTGCAATTTTCAGGAAATGCTGTGCCGTAGGGTAGGGATATTTTTCGGGCCTGACATTCGAGGGCATTGCTGCCAGATCAAACCACACGTTGGGAAGATTAAGTTTCCTTATCCCCTCGGTCATAACAGCTTCATCCTGAGGCCTTGGTGCCAGGAGATGACACACAACAAATTTCATGTCCGGATATCGCGATATCATCTTCCTTAAGTTGTCCACCTGAAAACTTAAGGATTCGGCTCTGCCAATATCTATTACAAAAACAAGGTTCCTTTCGTTGGCATCGCTGAATACTTCATCCATCACATCACCGCTCAGATCAACCTTTCCATGGTAACTCATAAGACCTGAACCGGTGCTTACTTCAAACTTTACAATTTTAAAGCCCAGCTTATTGAACAGATTATCCCGTATGGCATCCCTCTCAAGGCAGAAAGGGTCGTAGGTTGCAGCACCGGTAAACCGTTCGGGATACTTCTGAATTGCCTGATAAGTATAATGGTTCTGGAACCCATAAAAGGAACCCTGTAATAATACAGCCTTTTCTATATTGTTTTCATCCATAAATTTTACAACAGCTTCGTAAGTTACGCTGTCTTCACCCAGTTCAGGCGGAATCAGGTTTATAATATCCCCGGTTGACCACATGGCCTGCCCGTTACCAATTGCCCTGAGCTCTCCTTTTGCGCCAAAGCCTGCAATATTCTGTATAACATGTACATGTGCATCGATAATTTTCATAAAATCCCCCTAGACAGCTCAAAAATAT
>Ga0209537_1003759_pt1 | contig 13594 bp, 7 predicted proteins | sample BioPla4DNA1_FD_187698 | JGI IMG/M metagenome (GOLD analysis project Ga0209537, IMG submission 187698) | Biogas fermentation microbial communities from Germany - Plant 4 DNA1 (SPAdes) (version 2) | ecosystem: Engineered > Bioreactor > Anaerobic > Digestate | place: Bielefeld, North...
GAGCTTGTTAAATGTTGAAACTTTTAATTGTGGTATGTGCAATATTTTTGCTTACCGGTTTTTTTGCCGGGAAAAAGAATGTAGTTAAGGCAGCAAACCCATATTTACCGCTATGGGAACATATTCCCGATGCAGAGCCCTATGTCTTTGAAGATCCAGATAATCCAGGAAAATATCGTGTTTATATTTATGGTTCCCATGATACAAGAAGGCATAATTATTGTGGATATGATATTGTGGTCTGGTCTGCTCCTGTTGAAGATTTAAACAACTGGCGCAATGATGGTATTGTATTTCAATCTATTGTAGATGGAAAAGCTGATGTCTTATTCGCTCCGGATGTTGTTGAGGTTGTAGAGTCTGATGGAACAAAAACTTACTACCTGTATCCCAATAACCAGGCCTATGGTAGAAATACCCAGGTAGCGAAATCAAAGCGGCCTGATGGACCATTTGAAGTTTGCAACTGGAAACCAGGTAGTGAGACAGAGACAGTAGGTATTATGGGCTTTGATCCGGCTGTTCTTGCTGATGATGATGGAAGGGCCTATGGATATTGGGGTTTTCAACGTTCTTTTGCAGCTGAATTGGATCCTGAGACTATGTATTCAATTAAATCAGGCACTAATGTGATAGAGGATTTGATTGGCAGTTGTAATGCTGAGGATGGCAATGATTTTAGATATTTTGAAGCTCCCTCTATACGTAAAATTGAAGGTAAATATGTGCTGGTATATAGCAGGGTTACTAAAAATGGTGAATATGGACTGGGTGAATCCAATGCCACATTGGCTTACGCCTATGCAGATAATCCTCTGGGTCCCTGGACATATGGTGGAACTATAATCGATGCCCGTGGACCGGAAATTGGCGAAGATGGCAAAATGATTGTCACAAATCCATCCCATAACACCCATGGTGGTCTTTTTGAAGTTGATGGACAATGGTATATAAGCTATCATAGAAGTATCAATAATGACGGATTTTCACGTCAGGCCACTGTCGAACCAGTTAGATTAGAGGTGACCGAGACTGGTGAGCTTATTATTACCGGGACCAGAAATATAGAGGATGAGTCTGGTAATGTATACACTGGCGCAGAAGTTACCTCTCAGGGTTTTGAAATTAATGGATTAAATCCATATAAATATCATTCTGCCGGAATTACCAGTTTCCTACTGGGTGGTCCCTATGTAAAGGCAGTTTATGATACCTGGAGAGACGAAGCCCCTGTAGTAAATATCCGGAATAATTCCATTGTCGGTTTCAAATATTTTAATTTTTCCAGCCAGCCTGAGACTGGGCAGAGCAACCAATTGGAGGTTTACATAACACCAAAGGGAAATGCCGGTACAATAGAGGTTATGTTGGACAGTCCCTGGGAAAAACGGGGTGGAATAAAACTGGGCAGCCTAAGTTTTACCAGTGATTTAGAACAGAAATTGACAAAACTGGTTTTCCCGGTGCCAGCTCCAGATGAAATTGAAGGAAAACGTGCTCTCTTCTTTATCTTTAATACTGAGAGTTCAGATGAACTTTGCGAGTTTAATGGCTTTAAATTTAGTAAAATTGAAATATCAACAGAAAAAGCCTTTGTTGCAGAGTTGGACGAATGGGATAAAGAAAATTTGATTCCACCAGTATTGAGGGTTTATGTTGATGGTAAGCCAGTAGAAGAATTTGAGTTATCTGATTATGATTATAATGTGTTTCAATATAGTTATAAGCTGCCTGCAGGAAATACAGAGATACCGCAAGTAACTGCTGAAACAGATAACGATAGGATAAGAGTTGATATTCAGCAGGCAGAAACCCCATCAGGCACAGCTGTAGTTAGTTTCAGTAAAGTGGATTCTGTTAAAACCTATCCAGTTAAAAAATATCTCATAAAGTTTTCCGGTGAAGAAGAGTAATTTAAAGGTCCTTGGATGTGAGTTGGGAGACAGTTATTTATGAATGGAAAGTTTAGGTTTGACCAAGTAAAACCAGCGAAAACGGGGAGGTAGGGTTTTTGATGGTCAGAAAACTATTGGTGGCTGTTTTGATTTTAAACCTGCTCCTGGCATTTAGTATTTCTGTTGCAGCCCAGGAATCGCCTGTAAATATCCTGGTTGATTTCTCAGAAGGTTTATCTGGATGGCGAGTATTTGGTCCAGGTAATCTGGAAGTAACGACAGAAAAAGCGAGGTCTGGAAGAGAGAGTCTGATAATTACTGGCCGTAGTGATGGTTGGCATTCCGCAGCTTTGGATATGGATGCATTGCTAGCTGACGGAGGCACCTATCAGTTTTCTATCTATGTTCGCTTAGCCCCGGGAACTCAAGGGGAAATCCATGGTCACTTTGTGATGGGAGAAAATTTAAGAAACGGGACTACCAATTATAATTGGCTCTCTAATGATGTTCTATTAAGCAGTGATGAGTGGATTTTAATTGAGAGTGAGCCCTATACCTTTAATGCCCGGGAAGTTAACACAGCCTGGCTATATGTAGAAATTGGCGATCCTGAGGCTGCTTATTATATCGATGACTTCAAGATTATTGGAGATAAACAATTGAAAGCTGTTTATCCACGGATTTTTGAAAGGGATATTCCGGCTTTGAAAGAGGTATTTAGTGATAATTTCTATATTGGTGCGGCAACCAGTACACATTTCCTCAATGAGCAGGATATCTATGCTGAATTCCTCAGTCATCACTATAACATGCTGGTGGCAGGTAATGCCATGAAACCAGATGCGCTGCAACCAGTGGAGGGAGTATTCAGGTGGCGAGAAGCAGACCGCTTTGTCCAGTTTGCAGAAGGGCATCAGATGCAGCTGCGGGGTCACACCTTATTGTGGCACAATCAGATTCCGGATTGGTTTTTTGAGGATCCTGCTGATTCCACAAAACCTGCATCCCGGGAACAGCTGATTGAGAGATTGGAAACCCATATCAAGACAGTTGTAGGAAGATATAAAGGAAAAGTATATTCCTGGGATGTGGTAAATGAGGTATTAAATGATTCAGGGAATATAAGAGGTGAAGATGACGGTTCAAAATGGGGTTCCATTATTGGAGATCTTGATGGAGATGGATTTAATAGTGATTATATTGAGCTGGCCTTTAAATTTGCCCGTGAAACTGATTCAGAGGCCAGATTGATCATCAATGATTATGGCCTTGAGTCACCAGGTTTGAAACGAACAGGTATGTATAATCTTGTGAAACGAATGCTGGAAAAGGGAGTTCCTGTAGATGGAGTAGGACTACAAATGCATATTTCTATTTATGGTCCTACTGTTAGTGAAATTGAAGAAACTATCGAGTTATTTGCTTCACTGAAAGAATATAATCCTGATTTTACAGTTGAAGTTACAGAGATGGATATGTCTGTTTATCGTTGGATGGAAGCCCAGAAGGAGATTACCCAGGACCTGCTCGATATTCAGGCAGAACGATATGGCGAGATTTTTGAAGTCTTCAGGCGACAGGCCGCCAAAGGTAACCTGAGTGCGGTTGTTTTGTGGGGAATGGGAGACAATGACAGTTGGTTAGATAACCATCCAGTTCAGGGCCGAGGTGATGCAGGACTCTTATTTAATAAACAATTGCAAGCTAAACCTGCGTATTATAAAGTCATCCAGCCTGATAAACCCTGGCATATTACCAAAGGCCAGTTTAAGGGTGTCCTTAAATTGTTCGCTGGGGACGATATCTTGATTGGCACATTGTTTCCCGGTGAATACACTACCGCTGAATTGGAGTTTAATCTCAGTAGTTTAGAAAAGATCTTCCTGGCAAAGGGATATATATTAGAAGTCTTTTCAGAGTCAGGTTCTGATTCCTTGCCTCAAATCTACATTGGCAATAACCAGCTGATTGATTTAAGGGTAGCCGGCCTTGGAGAGCGGATCCTTATCAAGGAGAATACTGCTAAAAACCTGGTAATCGGTAAGTCAATTGATGCCAGTCACAATCAAGACCGTGCTATGCGGGCAGTTGATGGGGAAATGCTTACAAGCTGGAGTGTAAGTGGTGAACCTCCTTACTGGCTGAGTGTAGATTTGGGCAAACCCTATCTTTTGACTCAGTGGGTTGTTTATCACCGTGGTAGTGGTAAAGTTGTTTCCAGTCCTCTCGATGGGCCATTGAATACAGCCGATTTTCGACTGCAGGTCAGTAATGATAATATTACCTGGCATGATCTGGATATTGTAGAAGGCAATGTTTTAAGTAAGACTACTGGAACCCTTACCCCGGTTATCGCCAGACATGTACGTTTATTAATTACTAAACCTACCTCCTTTGAGTGGAGTAAGGAGGCAGCAATTTATGAAATGGAAGTTTACGGTTTAGAAATAGAGTAGCCATTAGATCAATTAATAATGGAATTAACACTTTGCAGGATTACCCTGCAAAGTGTTCACTCTAATTAATAATATAATTTAGGGAGGCAGTAATGTAATGAATCAAAATCAGTCTTTATATCAAAAATATCAATCTTATTTTCCAATTGGAACCTGTGTCAGCCCAAGTGCTTTAAAAACCCATGAGGAACTTCTTATTAATCATTTTAATAGCCTGACTTCAGAAAATCATATGAAGTTTGAGGCTCTTCAGCCGGAACAAGATAATTATGATTTTACTGTTGCTGATCAGTTGATAGCTTTTGCAAAAGAGCACAATAAATTGGTTAGAGGGCATACGCTAGTCTGGCATAATCAAAACCCTTCCTGGTTATTCCACGATAAGGATGGCAACCTTGTTGATAAAGATACTCTCTTAAAGCGTATGGAGGAACATATAAATACAGTAGTGCCTCGTTATAAGGATACAGTGTATTGTTGGGATGTTGTTAATGAAGCTGTAGAAGATACGGGTTCAGAAATATTGAGACAGAATTCCATGTGGCTCAAGATTATTGGTCCTGAATTTATTGAAAAAGCCTTTGAATTTGCACATGCCGCTGATCCTGATGCTTTACTGTTTTACAATGATTATAACGAAAGCAATCCAGTAAAGAGAGATAAAATCTATCAATTGGTGAAGAATTTAAAAGAAAAAGGTGCTCCGATTCACGGTGTTGGCTTGCAAGCTCACTGGAATATTTACGACCCATCTATGGATGATATTCGCGCAGCCATTGAAAAATATGCCTCATTAGGTCTTCAACTCCATATTACCGAGATGGATATATCAGTATTTAAATTTGACGATAAACGTACTGATTTAATGGAGCCAACAGCAGAGATGCTTGAGAAACAGGCAGAACGATATGAAAGTGTTTTTGCCCTGTTTAGAGAGTATTCAGATGTTATAACTAATGTTACATTGTGGGGAGCAGCTGATGATGTAACATGGTTGCATAATTTCCCAGTACGCGGTCGCAAGAATTGGCCTCTGCTTTTTGATATGGATCACAATCCAAAACCAGCCTTTGATAGTATAATGCAGTTTTAACATAGCCAGGGTGGGAAAAAAAAGATAAGGATGTGAGAGATTTGTACGTACTTGCTTATACTCGACAACCATTAGATGAACAAATTTACGATTATAAACTGGCTTACAGTATGCATTTAGCATACAGTACTGATAAAATTCACTTCCAGGCCTTGAATCACAACTCTGGTGTCCTGTTTGCTAAAGCAGTAGAGAATGTTGAAGATGGTACATTAAAGGCAAAAAGTCTATGTAATCCCTATTTATTTCATTTAGCAGATGATTCTTTTGGTGTAGTAGCGATACGCACTGCAGCAGATGGTGGGCCTGATGAGGAAAGTAAGGGCCATGTTCTCTTATTTAAATCGCCTGACTTACTGCATTATGAAGAAATTGGACTAATAGATTTAAAGAGTGATGTTTTTGTTGCCGATGTAATCTGTTATTATGACTCAGAAGAAGGACGTTATGTGATTCATTGGTGTGATGAAGAGGGAAATTATTATCGTAATTTCAGCAGGGATCTCCTGGAGCTGGACAGTATTACGGCACCGGAAAAGGCTGACCCTTTTGTTGTCGAGCCAGTATCTACTGATATTGAAGGTGCTGTGCCACGTAATCTGATTAAGGTATCTGATTCTGTTGGCGAAAGACTGGTCAAGAAATTGACAGTGCCGGACAATATTAAAATTGAAGTTCCAGAAACCATTTATGTTTCATCACCAGAAGACTTAAAAACAGTCAAGGCAAAAGCTTTATACAGTGATGGGACAGAGGATTTTAAAGCTGTAGATTGGAATCTGGATGAAGTTGACTGGAATGTACCAGGTAGCTATAAAATTACCGGTACTGTGCATCAGGATAAGTATAAGTTTCCTATTGCGGAGAATCGTGCTGATCCCTGTATTATAAAATGGAAAGATAAATACTATTTCATAGCAACAAATGATACTGATGGAAATCGCACTCTATATATTCGGGAAGCTGATACTATACCTGGTTTGCTTGAGGCTGAAGAAATTTTATTGCTGGATAATAAGACTTATGAGCATATTGGTAACTTTTTATGGGCACCAGAATTCCATATTATAAACGGAGAACTCTATATTTTCTTTGCCGCCTCACTTCATGAATTCTTTTATATAGAAGCCCATGTTATGAAACTACGTTCCGGGGGAAATCCAGCCTGTGCAGCTGACTGGTCTGAGCCCAGGCGTGTAGTACGCAGGGATGGTTCCGAGTTGTGCGAAGCCGGAAAAGTAATCTCCCTGGATATGACCTGTTTTAAAATACAGGGTGAATATTATGTGGTATGGTCCCAGCGCCAGTTTCTACCGGTAGACCAGGGGGCATGGTTGTATATAGCCAAGCTTAATCCGGAAAAACCCTGGCAGCTTCTTACTGATCCTGTTGTAATCTGCAAGCCGGAATTTGGCTGGGAGAACAACCATGTATTTGTTGTTGAAGGAGCCTATGCCCTGATAACTGATGATAAACTATTTGTCACTTATTCAGGTGCACTGGTAGATGCAACCTATAGTGTAGGACTAATGATTGCTGAAAAGGATGCAGATTTATTAAATCCAGACAATTGGACTAAAATTAACTACCCCTTACTGACATCAAGTAGCATTCCTGGTGAATTTGGTCCAGGTCATAACTCTTACGTTATTGATGAGCAGGGCACAATCTGGAATATCTATCATGCCAGACCTGGAGTTGATGGACCTAGAAGTTCAGGTATTCGCCGGGTTCACTTTGATATTGATGGTTATCCAAGATTGAATTTGCCAGAGGAAAAAGACCTGAATCCCCAGTTAGCTACTGTAACTACGGAGCTTATTGTACAATAATTTAATAAAAGGGATGAGAGTCCATTTGCCCTAAAGAGGCAAATGGCCTTAGATTGATGGCGAAAGGGTATAAGTGAGAAACTATTATGGAGGGTGAGAAGAATGCTTAGAGAATTTGCTTTTGATTCTGTTCAGGTAACTGCTCCTTATTTTGTTAATGCCTTTGAGAAAGTTACTCAGTATATATTATCTCTGGATCCTGATCGACTTTTAGCTGGCTTTAAGGCTGTTTCTGAAGGAAAAGATCCAGGAACTGAAACAGGCCTTAACCTTTATGGTGGTTGGGAAGATAGCTGGAGTTTACTTAGGGGTCATACCATGGGTCATTATTTAACTGCGTTGGCCCAGTCCTATGGCCAGACCAGGAATCATAATCAAGATTTAAGTAAATCTTTGCTTGAAAGAATTAATTATACTGTCAGTCAATTAAAAATCTATCAGGACCGCAGTCCCGGTGGCTATTTATTTGCTTCACCGGAAACCCATTTTGATGTAGTGGAAGGTAAAAATACTGGCAATCAATGGGTGCCATGGTATACCATGCATAAAATTATTGCTGGACTTATCAATGTTTATAAGTATACAGGTAATCAGGAAGCTCTGCAGGTGGCATCAAGACTTGGGGATTGGGCCTATGGGCGTACATCCCAGTGGGATGAGGATCTACAGAGGCGGGTACTGAATGTAGAGTATGGTGGAATAAATGATATTTTATATGAGTTATATAAATATACCAATAATCCCAAGCATCTGGAAGCAGCTCATAAATTTGACGAAGATGAACTCTTTGCAGCAATAGCAGAGGGAGAGAATGTTCTGGTTAATAAACATGCCAATACCCAGATACCGAAATTTATTGGCGCCTTAAATCGCTACCGGGTTTTAAGAGAAGATGCAGAGTTTTATTACCAGGCTGCCCGGGCTTTCTGGGAGATAGTTACCAATAACCATACCTATGTTACTGGTGGTAACAGTCAATCAGAACACTTCCGCCAACCGGGAGCCTTGGATGCAACAAGGGATAATCTCAATAACGAAACCTGCAATGCTTATAATATGCTCTTGCTCACCCGGGAGTTGTTCAAGCTTACCGCTGATGTAAAATATGCTGATTTCTATGAAAGGGCTTTTATCAATGAGATTATGGCCTCTATCAATCCAGAAACAGGAATGGTTACCTATTTTAAACCAATGGGTACTGGTTATTTTAAAGCCTATGGTACTCCAACAGAATCCTTCTGGTGCTGTACTGGAACAGGAATGGAGAACTTTACCAAACTAAATGATAGTATTTATTTTCATACAGAAGAAGACTTATATATAAATCTCTATATAAGTTCGAAGCTGCACTGGAAAGAAAAAGATTTGCTTTTAACCCAGGAGTCTAATATACCGGAAACTGATACAGTTCTATTTACTGTTGATAAAGCGCCTGCTGAAAAGCTTGGTTTCAGATTCCGGGTACCAGAATGGGTGGCTCAAGATCAGGAGATAACAGTAAAAATTAATGGAGAAAGCTACTTAGCTGAGAATATTAATGGTTACTTGACTATAAGCAGGGACTGGCAGGAAGGGGATCAAATAGAGCTTTATCTGCCATTGGAGGTGCAGGTCTCCAGATTGCCAGATAATAAAGATGTTGTTGCCTTTAGTTATGGACCGGTAGTATTGTGTGCCTGTTTTGGTACTGAGCAAATGGTGATTGAGCCTCATTGGGCTTCAGTCAAGGCTACAATACCTTATGGTATGGAATTTAAGGATTATATCATAATCCAGAATGATACAGTAGATAACTGGCTTGCCAATATTAAAAACAATCTAGTAAAAACACCGGGTAAACTGGAGTTTACCTTAAAGGGTACAGACGAGGATGATAATTTTATATTCAAACCTTATTATCTGGAATATAAAGAACGCTACGGTATATATTTCTATCTGCTGACCCCTGATTCACCTGCTCTGAAGGAGATTCTGGACTCCAGAGAAAGGGCCAGGAGGTTTGTTGAAGCGACAATTGACGTGGTGCAGATTATTAATGATCAATATGAGGTTGCCCATAATTTAAGGGGCAATTCCTCTGGAGGGTATCATGATGGTTACAATTTCAGGCAGGCTTACGGTAGAGCTGACGGCGAGGGCTGGCTCAGCTATGACCTGGCAGTTAATCCTGAGGTGACTAATTATCTTTGCCTGAAATATTACAGTGGTGATGCCGACAGGAAATTTAATATTTATATTGATGATCAACTTTTTGTGGAAGAAACCATTCAGGACAGGATTCCGGCAGGATTTTATGATGTCCAGTATGAAATTCCGGCAGAATGGATCAAGGGTAAAAATAAGATAACTGTTAAGTTTGCCAACAGGGGGCCTGGTTATGCCGGCAGAATATTTGACAAAATCCTGGTTATGAGAGATCTGGAGGAAGTAGAGAGTTGAACCCTGGGAATTTTGAAGACGGAGGAGGATAAATAATGACAACCAGCAGGAATGCTCAAAATCCAGTTATCTGGGCAGATGTTCCTGATCCCAGTGTAATCCGGGTAGGAGACACCTATTATATGACCAGTACTACCATGCACGTGAATCCCGGTGTTCCCATTATGAAATCAAAGGATCTGGTTAATTGGGAAATTGTTAATTATGTGTATAATGTACTGGGTGATGATGAGCGGCAGAGACTCATAAATGGTCAGAATGAATATGGAAAGGGTTCATGGGCAAGTAGTTTGCGTTATCATAATGGTGTTTTTTATGTGGTTTTTAGTTCCCAGACAGCGGGTAAAACCTTTATTTTTCAAACCCCAGATCTGGAAAAGGGGCCCTGGGAGAAATATACAATAGACTTTACCCATGATATGTCTTTATTGTTTGATGATGATGGTCGGGTGTATCTGGTTTACGGTGGGGGCGATATCAGGTTACTGGAGTTAACTGAGGATGCAAGGGCTATAAAAGAAGATGGTCTAAATCAGGTGATCATCCCTGATTCCAGTGCCATTGCCGGGCCAGATATTGCCCTGCCCGCTGAGGGAGCCCATATTCATAAGATTAATGGTAAGTATTATATCTTTTTGATTACCTGGCCCCGGGGCGGTATGCGAACCCAGTTATGTTATCGGGCTGATCGTATCACCGGGCCCTATGAAGGCAGAGTTGTTTTGCAGGATGCCGGTATTGCCCAGGGTGGTCTGGTAGATACAGCAAATGGTAAATGGTATGCTCTGCTTTTTGGGGATCGGGGAGCAGTTGGAAGGATACCTTATTTAGTACCGGTTACCTGGGAAGATGGCTGGCCGATACTTGGCATTAATGGAAAAGTCCCCCAGGATACAGGTATTGCTGTGGAATCAAAACTTAAAATTGTCTCTTCCGATGAGTTTGACCAAAAGGAAGAGAAAATTAATGCTTACCATACGGTAATAGAAGAAGAGAATGAAAATAACTACAATGGTTCCAACCTGAATTTAGTGTGGCAGTGGAACCATAATCCAGATAACCGTTACTGGTCTTTGACAGAGCGTCCTGGCTATTTAAGGCTCATTAATGGTAGTGTAAGTACAAGTATACTTGATGCGAGAAATACCTTGACACAGAGAACTTTTGGGCCTGAATGTTCAGCTGTGGTGGCTATGGAAGTAAATAATATGAGAGAAGGGGATTATGCTGGCCTGGCTGCATTACAAAGGGATTATGGCTTTGTTGCTGTAAAGATGTCTAGGGGAAGAAAATCTATTGTCATGGTTAATGCAAGTTCAGGAACTCCAGTGGAAGTTGAAAGTATTCCTATTACTGAAGACCGGGTTTATTTTAGGGTTGATTGTGATTTCCATGAGCAAAAGGATCTCGCCTATTTTTATTATAGTCTGGATGGACAGCACTGGCAATCAATAGGAGATACCCTGCAGATGTCTTATACAATTCCCCATTTTATGGGTTATCGTTATGCCCTGTTCAATTATGCAACAATTGATACCGGTGGATATGTAGACTTTGATTACTTTAGAATAAGTGATTGTATTATAAATAAGTAAATATTCAGGAGTAAATGAAAGTTGCTGTTTTCCTACTATTGCAGTGGGAAAACAGCATCCTTTAAGATTATTATGGAGATAATGGAAGGAGTGCAAGAAAGTATGAATGCCGAAGAAATGAAAAAGAACTATCAATTCAATAACCCGATAATTCAGACCAATTATACAGCAGATCCTGCTCCCATGGTATATAATGATCGGGTCTATCTCTATACTTCACATGATGAGGATGGGTCAACATGGTTTACGATGAACGATTGGAAATGTTACTCCTCAGATGACATGGTTAACTGGACAGATCACGGTTCAGTTTTACATTACAGTGAATTTGAATGGTCCCGTGGAGATGCTTGGGCTGGCCAGTGTGTTGAGAGAAACGGAAAATTCTATTTTTATGTCCCAATCAATAAAAAGGGTGGCGAGATGGCAGTAGGTGTGGCGGTATCTGACAGTCCTACCGGCCCGTTTAAGGATCCCCTGGGCCATCCGCTTGTAGAGACAGGAACAGGGGATATAGATCCAACGGTATTTATTGATGATGACGGCCAGGCCTATTTATATTGGGGTAACCCTTATCTGTGGTATGTGAAGTTAAATGAAGACATGATTTCATATGATAAAAATGTCGGTATAGTTCAGGTTGAGTTAACTGCAGAAGGCTTTGGTAAGAGAGAGGGAGATGATCCCAGGCGGCCGACATTGTATGAAGAAGGGCCCTGGTTTTACAAACGTAATGGTATATATTATCTGGTCTATGCAGCCAGCGGGATACCTGAAAATATAGCCTATTCTACCAGCACTTCTCCTACCGGCCCCTGGACTTTCAGAGGGATTATCATGCCTACCCAGGGAACCAGTTTTACAAATCATCCTGGAATATGTGACTTCAAAGGCAGGTCCTATTTTTTCTATCATAATGGTGCCTTGCCGGGAGGAGGCGGGTTTACCCGCTCTGTCTGTGTTGAAGAGTTTAAATATAATCCAGATGGTACCTTTCCAACAATCAATATGACAACAGAAGGGGTTGCTCCTGTAAAAAATCTAAATCCCTATATCAGGAATGAAGCTGAAACCATCGCCTGGTCATATGGTATCAGGACAGAGCCGTGCAGCCAGGGTGGAATGAATGTCTGTAATATTGATGATGGGGATTATATAAAGGTCCGCAGTGTTGATTTTGGAACACGGGGAGCTGTTTCCTTTACTGCCTGTGTTTCAAGTGTTATTGATGGAGGAAGGATTGAACTGCGGTTAGATAGTCCTGATGGGCTTTTAATAGGGGTACTTAATGTCCCCGATACCGGAGATTTTGATAATTGGACTTTATGTAACACCAGTATCACTCAGGCATATGGAGTACACGACCTGTTCTTTGTCTTTAAGGGTAAAGCCCAAAATAATCTTTTTAAGTTCGATTACTGGCAGTTTGCAGAAGCAACAGATGACTGATTTATGCCCCACTGGTCAGGATAAATGCCCGCCTTTTCACTAAATGTGCCTGCTTACAGGGCAGTTTTAATGAAATTGGCGGGATTAATATAACTATAGGGGGTATGTTAAAAATGAAAAGGTGTGTTGTCTTATTTATATTGATGGTAATGCTTTTTTCATTGCCATCAATAATATGGGCAACAGGCAAGGAGGAAGGGGGAGAATTTATGAACAGTGTAACAATTACTTCTATACCAGAGGAATACAAAAGGGCAGTTCCCGAAGAATTCCAGGGCCAGCTTAAAGAATTTTCTTACACTGTGAGCAATTATATTAACAGTTCCCGGCAGTTGGTGACAAACCAGGCTATCAGCAGTGAAGAGGCTGGCAGGGAAACTGTACAGGGAGAGCCGATAGTAAAAAAATGCAATGTTTATCTGCCGGCTGGCTATGATGAAACTGATAAAGACAAAAAATATAATGTCCTTTACCTTCTCCATGGAGTGGGTGGAGGCCGCTATGAGTGGTTATATGGTGGCGGCCGGATTGATGGCAATTATGTTATCTGTAATATACTGGATAACTTAATTATGAATGGTGAGATAGAACCATTGATTGTTGTTTTCCCGGAGGGAAGGAGTTCTCATGACTGGGTAGATAATTCCTTCAGTGTTGACAAGACCAATATCCTGGGCTTTTATTATTTTGACTATGAGCTGAGATATAACCTGATTCCTTTCATTGAAAGCAATTTCAATACTTATGCCAATATTGCAGATAAATCCCCTGAGGCCATTGAATATAACCGGAGACACAGGGCAATTGCCGGCCTTTCCATGGGAGGGATGCAGGC
>Ga0209537_1003760_pt1 | contig 13594 bp, 12 predicted proteins | sample BioPla4DNA1_FD_187698 | JGI IMG/M metagenome (GOLD analysis project Ga0209537, IMG submission 187698) | Biogas fermentation microbial communities from Germany - Plant 4 DNA1 (SPAdes) (version 2) | ecosystem: Engineered > Bioreactor > Anaerobic > Digestate | place: Bielefeld, North...
CCAAAAGAACGAACAAAACAGAAGGTTTTTCCTTGAAAAAGAGATAGCTTAAACATTATACAGTTTTGAGGGTACAAACCCTATAAAAAAGCAAATAAAGTTTCCGGTGACAATAACGGAGAGGACACACCTGTTCCCATCCCGAACACAGAAGTTAAGCTCTCCAGTGCCGATGATACTTGGGTGGAGACGCCCTGGGAAAGTAGGACGTTGCCGGATTTATATAAAAGCCTTATGGTTATATGCCATAAGGCTTTTTTGTTGGTTTACAATGTTCTTTATTGGCGGGATGAAGAGAAACCTACTTTACAGCACAAGGCTCATCAGTGAAACCTTATTTACTGCTGCATGCAAACATTATTGGAAATATAGTGGATTATCAGTTTTATGGCTGCACAGGCAAGCTGTGTGGAAAATAGCTTTCTGATTAAAAGTTTTTTACAAAAGAATTCAGACTTATCCCAACTTGTTTTCGTAATAATAAACGATAACTTTGTGAAAATATTATCCTTTTATGTGTACTTAAAGACTTATTTTATTAATAGAATAAAAAGCAGCAGCTTTCGATTGTTATTATATATGTGAATTGATAAATAGTGTAATATACATAAAAATGGGTGGTTATTTTATGATACATATAGAAAACCTTTGGAAGGTATACAAAAACGGAACAATTTCTGTTGAAGCATTAAGGGGTATTGATCTTCATATTGATGAAGGAGAATTCGTTGCTATAATGGGCCCTTCAGGTTCAGGCAAGTCAACACTGATGAATATTATGGGCTGCCTTGACAGACTGACATCTGGTATTTACACTTTGAATAATATAAACATATCAGATCTGTCAGATTACGAACTTGCTAAAATAAGAAACGGTCAAATTGGGTTTGTGTTTCAGACATTTAATCTACTGCCCAGAATGACAGCTTTAAGAAATGTAGAGCTTCCTATGATTTATGCAGGTGTACCTGCCAGAAAACGTCGCGAGAAGGCTATGGAAGCTCTTGAAAAGGTTGATTTGCTTGAAAGGGTGGATCATAAACCCAACGAACTTTCAGGTGGACAAAGACAGAGGGTTGCAATAGCAAGAGCTTTGGTTAATAATCCGAGTATTATCCTTGCTGACGAACCTACAGGTAACCTTGACAGTAAGTCCGGTGAGGAGATTATGAACGTATTTCAGAAACTAAACAGAGAAGGAGTTACAATCGTTTTAGTTACACATGAGCCTGATATAGCACAGCATACTAAAAGAATTGTAACCTTTAGAGACGGTCTTATTGTAAGTGATGAGAGCGTGGAAAAACCATTGGACGCCGAAAACATTCTTAATACGATAGTAGAAAATAACGTTATTTACCAGCAATAATAATCGGGAGGTTATCGTATATGATTAATAACACTGGAAGTTTGCAAATGAATGAAGTTGTTATACCTGAAAAAATGAATATATTTCAAAGAATAGGAAATCTTTTTTTTAGTCCAAAAAAACTTTTTGCCTATACAGCTAAGAAGCCTACTATATTGTTTCCCTTAATTGTTCTATGTGTCTTTTCCCTGTTATCTTCATTGCTGACAGTAGAACAGTTTCGTGATACATATATCGATACATTGTACAGTACGGGAAAAGCCATGGGGGGTGAAATAACAGTAGATGAGGCAGAATCTTTTGCCAACTGGATGGCAATTGGGACTGTTGCTTCCACCCCGCTGGTAATGGCTGCAACATGGCTGATAACAACCTTGATTTTATATTTGGTTTTTCGCCTGGCAGGTTGCGAAAAGGGTTTGAAAAAATACTTTTCAATGGTAGCCTATATCTCTATTATATCGGTAATAGGGCAGTTATTACACGGACTGTATATATATTTTACCGGTGACATAATGGCAGTTCAGGTTACAAGTCTGGCTTCATTAATAAACGCCGACGCAGTAGGAAATTTTGTTTATGGTATTGCTACAAACGTTGAAGTATTTAATATATGGACATATATTCTTTACGGGATTGGGTTTGTTTATACAGGTGGTGCAAAAAAGCGAGGAGCTTATATTGTCACAGCTCTCATATTCGTGATAGTTACACTTGTTTCAGCGAGTTTTTTGTCTTATTCAAGTAATCTGGCAGAAATATACAATTTTTAAAGGCGTTTATATTTAGAATTAAAAAAAGGTGACAATAAATACAGGTTAGCAAATTATTGTTTAATAAAGGGGTAATATTTTTATGAAAAAAAAGTCAATTGGAATTGCAATTTTAGTAATCGCAGTTATTGCAGTAATGATTATTTTAAATTTGAATAAAAATAGTGATTCTACTGCATCGTCGGGGGTAATTTCAAGAAATGCGGTTGCTGTAAAAGCAACTACAATAGAAACGGGCAGTATATCATCCTATGTAGCCGCACCGGGTCAGGTTAGAGAAGTTAATAAAGCGCAGGTATTCTTTGATACTCCGTTAAGAGTACTGAATGTATTAGTGGAAAAAAACGACTTGGTTCAGGAAGGGGACAGACTTGTGGAACTGGATATTACCCCCCTCTCCGATGAGCTGGAAAAGCTGAAAATCCAGAAGGAAATCCAGTCCATTACATTAAAAAAGCTTGAATCCGGTCAAAGTCTTCTTTCTCTTGAAACCAGCCTGGCCTCTGCAAGAAATTCCTATAACAGGGCTGAAGAGAATTACAATACGGCTTTGGATGAATATAATAAGCAGTTAAAGCTTTTTGAAAGCGGGGTTATTTCAGAAACCCAGCTGAAACAGTATGACCAGGCTGTAAAAGATACAAAGTCGGTACTGGACAATGCTATAATAACTTTGGATTCGGCAGAGAAAACATATAACTCAAGTGTAAGCAGCCATGATTTGGATATACAAGCTCAGATTAAAAATATAGAATTAATGAGTAAGCAGATTGCTGAAATAGAAAAGAAATTATCAAAAATAAAGAATCTTGAAAAAGCACCAATTACGGGTTATGTTACTGAAATCTATTTAACTGAGGGAGGTTACACTGTAACCGGACAGCCTGTATTTACAATTGTTGATGGGCAGAATCTCGAGATTTCAGCTACTGTAGATGAATACAACTCGAGAGAAATTTCGCCGGGGCAAAAAGTAAGAATTACCGGAGATGCATTAGGCGAAAATGTAGAACTGTCCGGTGAGGTTATCTCGGTTGCACCCGTTGCAACGAGACTACAGTCGGGCAGCAGTATTAACACTGTTATAGAAATAATAATTGCGCCCAAAGAGGGTTTTGACATTCTAAAACCTGGACTTAACGTAGATTGTGATATTATTACCGATGAAAAAAGCGGAATTCCCGTTGCCGAATTCAATATTTTTCTTGATGACAAGGATAGAAACCAGTATGTAATGGTGATTAATGAAGAAGATATGACAGTTAGCCAGCGGTATGTTACCCTTGGTATTTATTCTGATATGCTGGTGGAAATTGTTGACGGATTAAAGCCAGGGGACATGGTTGTGGTGGATCCTCAGCCCAGCCTTAAAAATGGGGATAGAGTAAAGGTTGTGGAGTAGAATATGATTTGGATGGAATTGTTTAGACAGGCATTTGACAGCCTAAAAGCGAACAAATTAAGATCTTTTCTCACTATGCTGGGAATTGTAATGGGTGTTTTTTCAGTGATAGCTATTATGGCTCTTGGCAACGCTACTGAGAATTACATTGCCAGCGAATTTGAGAAGATCGGTGCAAATACTTTCAATATATATCATAAATCATCGGACATCACAGAAAATGAGTGGCTCACAACCGATGACATTGATCTGCTTGTGGATAATATTCCTGAAATTAAGAATATAACTACATTAGTACAGGGATTTGGTGAGCTGAGGATTGGAAAGGAAACAAGAACTGCTTTACTTAATGGTGTTACATCTCAGTACCGGAACTTTACTGTAATGGATTTCGCAGCAGGCAGATTTATTAACAGTTTTGATGACAGGACGAAAGCTAAGGTTATAGTTGTTGATGAAACTTTTGCAAAAAGATACTTTGGCAAAGTTGATGTAGTAGGTGAAATAATAAATCTGAAAGTAAGCAGATACAATATTAAGGCAAAGATTGTCGGTGTATTAAGTGCCGGTGACGATTTTCTTAGCAGTATGGGTGGCGACCAGATTCCAGCCATTATATATATGCCGGTTTCAACGCTACAGTCTCTGACGAACACTGAAAGACTTGATACTATTATGTTTTCCCTACACCTGGATGCCGATAAGGAAAGAGTTACAAAGAATATTACAGGATTGCTTGACAGAACACGCCGCAAAGAAGACTTATTTTACATTCAGTCAATTGAAGATGTTCAAAAAATGTTTTCAAGCATTGTTGGAGTTATTACCTCGGTATTACTTGTAATAGCTATTATAACGCTTATTGTTGGAGGTATAGGGATAATAAATATTCTACTTGTATCAGTAACCGAGAGGATTAGAGAAATTGGAATTCGTAAGGCTTTGGGTGCTCAGAAAAGCAGCATAGTAATACAGTTTCTTATGGAATCTATTATTATGACAGGTATAGCCGGGATTATTGGAATAATACTGGGTATAGTGGCTGGTAATGTGCTTTCTTATCTGATTAAAATTCCTCCGGCTGTGGATATTCCTACTGTTATAGGTTCCTTCGCCATGTCTGTTGTATTAGGTCTGATTTTTGGTGTTTATCCTGCTAAAAAGGCAGCAGACCTTGATCCTATTGAGGCTCTTCGCTATGAATAGAATAATTAGTGCATCGGGACCCGAAAACATCCGATGCACTAATCTCACCTTTTAATGGAAATAGCATAAAACACTACAAAATAATTTAAAATCTGATATAATATGATTGTCCAATAGTCATAGTGGACACATTTTTTATATCTTTATTACCTTCACTTATTACCCACCTATGGCTGTAATTGTTTCCGACCGACATTGTTTCGTTTATAAATATATAAAGTAGGTGTATTATATGAAGAGAAAGATTTTGATAGTGGATGATGAAAAAAACATTGTGGATATACTCAAGTTTAATTTAAAAAAAGAAGGTTTTGATACCATTGAAGCATATGATGGAAAACAGGCTTTAGAAATGGTTGAGCGTGAAAAACCAGATTTAATACTTCTTGATATTATGCTGCCCGAGTACGACGGGTTTACTGTATGCAGAAAAATCAGGCAAACCATGAATACCCCGATTTTGATGTTGACAGCGAGAGAAGAAGAAGTGGACAAGGTTTTAGGACTTGAACTTGGGGCAGACGATTATATAACAAAGCCATTTAGTCCACGTGAACTGATGGCAAGGGTTAAAGCAAATTTACGCCGTGTAGTTGAAGACAATCAAATAACGCAGGGTGAAATAATTGTATGCGGTGATTTAACCATTGATGTAAACCGCTATGAAATAAAACGTGGCGATGAAGTTATTGAACTTACCTTAAGGGAATTTGAACTTGTAAAATTCCTTGCAGCACAGAAAGGGCAGATTTTTACAAGGGAGAATCTGCTTGAAAAAGTTTGGGGATATGAATATTATGGTGATGTACGTACCGTTGATGTCACAGTAAGAAGGCTTAGAGAAAAGCTCGAGAGGGTACCCAGTAAGCCTGAATATATACTTACTAAACGTGGTGTTGGCTATTATTTTAATCCCTCCATATAAAAGTGGCTTGTTGTTTGCAACCAGGTTCAAGAATGGGCCCCGCCCCAGAGCAATTTTTTCGGTTACTTAAAAAGTTGGTTTAGGGTAATTTTAAAAGCTTTGGATATTTAATTCTTAAGTCCGGGGGATGTAATGTTTTCAAGAAGTTTACAGTGGAGACTTGTTTTTATTATTGTAGCCATCACCTTTGTATTAATGTCTGTAGTCTGGGTTTTTCTGAATTACAAGGTGGAGGATATTTTTTATAACGATTTTAAAAAATCTATATCTGATAATTACGCAACCCTTAACATTAACGAACAAATGACCAGTGAGGAGCTTCTTATACGCTTTAAAGAAGATCCTGTTATCCTTAGTCAGTTTATCAGTAGTATAAAGAGCTATACTCTTATAAAAGATGAGACATTCGAGATTTTATATTCATCCGACATATGGTATCTGGAAGATGAGATTGGTTTTAGAAATGAAATATTAAAATCCCGGAATTTAATGGTGGTTATAAGCGGAGAAGGTGAAGGAAAGGGAAAATATCTCACAAAAACTGCAAAAGGCGATTTTTATGATTATGTTATCCGTCAAACCTTAGTTGACGGTGATTATATTTTGTTCTTCAAATACGATCGCTCTCAGGCCCTTTCTATTATAAGCGAATTCAGCCAGGTTATTATATCTGGGATGATTATTGCGGTAGCGGTTACGATAGCCATAGGTGTTCTGCTTTCTAAGACCATTACCAAACCAATAGTAGATATAATTCATAAGGCTGAAAATATTACATCGGGCGATTTTGGTCAGGTTCTTGAAGTTAAGTCCGACGATGAGATCGGTAAGCTTACCAGAACATTTAACTATATGGAAAGTCAGCTGAAGAATATGCTTCTTGAACTGTCAAATGAAAAAAACAAGTTTGAAATGATAATAAATTATATGACCGATGGTATTATTGCCTTTAACAGAGATGGTTTTATAATCCATATTAATTCCGCTGCTCTTTCGGTTCTTGAAATGGAGCAGTGTTCACTTACTTTTTCAGGCATTATGCAGAGGTTGGGTCTTAACCATGACCTGTCTGATATTTTGAAAAATAAAAACTTTGCTGATATTAGCGAGAATGTCCGTATTAAAGATAAATTTTTTAGGGTTCAGTTTGCCTCCTTTACCGATAAAGAGAATAATGTGGAAGGATTAATAACAGTTCTGCAGGACTACACGGAAGAACAGAAACTTGATAATATGCGCAAGGAGTTTGTAGCAAATGTATCCCATGAACTGAAAACACCGCTGACTTCAATAAAAAGCTATGCTGAAACATTGCTTGACGGTGCGTTGGAAGATGAAGAAATCGCAAGAAATTTCCTTGAGGTTATATACTCCGAGTCAAACCGTATGGACCGGCTGGTAAAGGATTTGCTGCTTTTATCGAAACATGACAGCGGAATCAAATTAAATTTAACCAGAATTTCTCCTATAAATCTTGTTAACAGCGTTGTGTCAAGAATGAGAATGTCTGCCGATGAAAAGAATCAGCAGCTGAGTGTTATTGAATTGGATAAAGCCCCCGACATTAACGGAGATGAAGATCGTCTTGAGCAATTATTATTTAATGTTATAGGAAATGCGGTGAAATATACACCGGAAAATGGAACCATTGTAGTTTATGTTGGGAAAAATGATACCAGTGCATATATAAAAGTAGTGGATACGGGTATTGGTATTCCAAGGAAGGATCTGGACAGGATCTTTGAGCGTTTTTACCGGGTGGATAAAGCACGTTCAAGGCAAATGGGCGGAACGGGACTGGGCTTGTCAATAGCCAGCGAAATAGCGAAATCCCATGGTGGTACAATAAAAGCCGAAAGTGAACCCAATAATGGAACAACTATTACAATTATTCTTCCTGGAATTATTGAAGAAATACAAGAGCAATAATTTCCCAATGCCTGTAAGGCTTATTCAGCAAATAGTAATAGCATTTTAAGAGTGGGGTAATGGAATTGTAATAATTTTAATTATATAATATAAATACGAATATAGGTTTGGTATTAAAGGGCAATTATTTTTCTAACCCTGCCAGGAGGGCATTATGTTAAAAAAGATAGCTTTCATACTACTGGTTTTTGCTTTTATAATTGCAGGTGCTTTGGTCTCTATGGCCAACGAAGGTGAAGATTTTACTTTAAGTAACATTACTGTTAATAATGTTACTTCAGACTTTCATGCCGTGAATGAGCCCTATCAGGAGCAAAAAGAAGAATATTCCCATGAATTAGTGATAGAAATGTATTCCTCTTTATTTTTTGATGTTGATAATAAAACTGATACTGAATTTATAATAGAAGAACATATTGTTATTGAAGAGGATAGTTCTACGAAGGAAGATATTCAGGATTATTATTTTTCTGCTACCCCTTCTAAGGATGTTCAGCTTGAAAAAGGAAATACCATTGTTGTAATGGTCTTTGTTCAAAAGGGAGATACATTTGAACTGTTATGTGATCCCGCTGAATGTAATACAGGGTTTTTGGAACGTATTCGTATACATTTACCTAATGTAGGAAGTGATAATCCAAATAATATACGCGTAATAGCATTCCCGAAAAACAGCTATAAAGAGCTTAGTCTTGATAACATACAAATATACGATACTAAAATAATTATTTTTGACTATGATTTCATGGGAACAATAAAAACAATGCAGGGTATACTAGATAGTTACGACATTATCCCAAAATAATTGAGGAAGAAATATGCGAATATTCAGTCTCGAATATAAAAAGTCTTTACTTATGATATTTCTTATACTATTATCTTTGCTTCAAATGGGAATTCTTTGGACTGAAAAAAATCCAGGAGTTCCCTTTCTATTTTCATCTCAAAAACTGTGGTATAATGATCATTCAGTGGATATAGACAAAGTAAAGGAAAATTATATACAGCCCGAAAAGATTATGGTATCCGAAGGTTCGGGTGGTTTATACTGGACACTAAATAGGCAGGACAGCCTATTTCATGCTATTTGGAACGATTTAAAACAAAGTTATTTTAAACAGATTCTTCAAATAAGACCGGTTGAAGGCAGTAAATCCTATGAGCGAGACTGGTATTCATTAATTGGTATGAAATGTATAGTGGTTGAGTTTAAAAACCCTATACGTTCCGAGATTGTACGTTGGGTAATTGGCAAGGAATCTACCTTTTCCACAACTCTGAAACAAATATATAAAATTGCCATATTTCCTTCAGAGAGTATAAACAATAATGAAAACACATTATATGTATTTGACGGGGAAACCGTTTATAAATATTTAGTTAAAATTGAACAAGGTAATCTGAAAAAAGAAGACTATATTAAGGCTATAAGAAATATCCATCAAAATGAAAATATTATTCCGATGAATAGATTAAACTACTTTTATCCAAGTGTAGAGAATGAAGAACTGTTTGTAAGCCTTGAGGAAAACAGAGAAAGAAAGATTTGGGATCTGCTTGTTAAGACACCCGATAAGATCATTCTTAACCGTGATAACGTTGATAAAATAGAAGATTACCTTTTAGGTGACAAATATAAAAGCTCAATGGTCAGAAAATTTGGGGAAGATGGTACAAGTATTATTTTCTCGGATACCGAACAAGTTTTACGGTACTATAAAAATGGTTTTCTGGATTATCAATATAGAAATAAAAGCCTTGGAGATAAGGGTACGGTGAATGAAGCCTTTGAAAAATCCCTTACTTTTATCGAATACAGAAGAAATAATTTGATAGAAGGTGTGGATATATTATTAAGCAAGATAGAAGAGAAAAGTGAAAATTATGTATTTACCTTTGATTATGTGTTGGATGGAATGGAAATTAAAATAATGGATTCACAGAACCAAACTGTTAAACCTGCAATAACAATAGTGGCTAACAGCGATCGTGTAGTTGATGTAAAATGGTATATAAAAACTTTTTCAAATAATGACTACTACAATTATTATAGTCTTTACTTCTTTGATATTTTTGAAAATAAAATGATTCAGGAATATCCTCAGGTTTTATATAGTACCGATATATCTGATATTTCAATAAGTTACATATGTCCTGAAAACAGCATGAGGGCAGAACCTTATTGGATAATTAAAACTGATGAACAGGATATTTTTCTTAGAATGCAGGGAAAAGGGGACTAATATGGACTGGTCCAGGGCAAAAAATATTATTCTGGTTTTACTGTTATTCTTAAATGTTTTTTTATTTATAAACATTATTAATGTGAAAAAAACCTTTGGCTCCTCAAGTGAATACAGGGCTAAGGCTCAACAGGCATTGGCTGAATTGGGCCTTGAAATAAACTGTCCGTTACCTTCCAATAATAAACCTGTTCAACGTATAAGTTTTGTAGAGAAAGACAAAAATGTATATACAGAAATGATTAGGAGTTTAATGGAAACTAAACAGGAAAACCTGTTGATTTCGGAAGAGGGTTATTATTATACTAATGGAAAGACTCTTAAGTTTATTGATAATAAGTTTATTTTCACAGACAGTACCAATATTGTAACCATTCCCGTTGATAATCAAAAAAGACTTGATATGACTCTTAAATCCTGGATTAGGAAGAATAAAATTTCTGATGAAAGTTTTGTTTTAAACAGAATAGATGAAAAAGACGGTACTGTTATTGTGGAATATGTTCAGCTGTATAAAAAGATGCCTGTTTTTAATAACAAAATTGTCTTTACAATTGAAAATAAAGTTCTTGTGCAGGTTGAAGGAAGTATAAGGATATTTTATGATTTAAAGGTAAATAAAGAGGATGACGCCGTATCTGCAGAGGTTGTTTTGCTGATGAACAAGGATAGGATTGGCGCCCCGGTTGAATCTATAGATCTAGGTTATTTTCTTGCCCAGAAAGATGAACTATATGATACCCCGGTCTGGAGAGTAAGGCTTTCCACAGGTGATGATGTATTATTTAACGCTTTTACAGGTGAATGGATGAGTAATTCATATTGAATATTTAGATATTGTAATTTCCTGATTGAGCTTTTGGAACAGATAATGTTATAATATTTTAGAACAGTATAAAAATTTTGCTGACAGTAAAACTAATTTTTTACAAAAGAGCAGGAAAGCTAGGTGTTGGTTATTGGAAAAGTTGGTTATAAATGGCCAGAAAAGGCTTAAAGGTGAAGTAAATGTTAGTGGGGCAAAAAATGCTGCAGTTGCTATCCTTCCTGCAACAATTTTATCGGATGGTGACTGTATCATTGAAAACATACCCGATATTTTAGATGTATCAATATTAAAGAATATATTGACAGACTTAGGGGCAAAAATAAAAAAGATAAATGATTCATCAATTCAGATAGATACTTCGAATATTAATTCTTTTACTGCAACCAATAAAAAAATTGGTAAGCTTCGTGCTTCATATTATTTAATGGGTGCACTTCTTGGAAGGTTCAATAAAGCCGTTGTTACTTTTCCCGGCGGCTGTGATTTTGGTGTAAGGCCAATCGACCAGCATATTAAGGGATTTGAGGCCTTAGGGGCAAAGGTTGAAATAGAGCATGGAAAAATAATATTAAGTGCGCAAAAGCTTGTTGGTGCACCGGTGTACCTTGATGTTGTCAGCGTTGGTGCCACTATAAATATAATGCTTGCAGCGGTTAAAGCCGAGGGTGTAACCACGATTGAAAACGCAGCAAAAGAACCACATATCGTGGACCTTGCAAACTTTTTAAATGCCATGGGTGCAGATATAAAGGGTGCAGGTACAGATGTAATAAAAATAAGAGGCAGAAAGCATCTTAAAGGTGGGCACACATATACAATTATTCCCGATCAGATTGAAGCGGGAACTTTTATGATCGCAGCAGCGGCCACAAAGGGAGATGTTTTAGTTAAAAACATTATACCGAAGCATATGGAATCATTGACTGCAAAACTACAGGAAATGAACGTTAAGGTAGATGTATATGATGACAGTATCCGCGTATATTGCAAGGACAAAATTCAGAAAGTGAATATAAAAACACTTCCTTATCCTGGGTTCCCGACAGATCTTCAACCGCCTGTCACTTCTCTGCTATGCAGGGCTGAAGGAACAAGCACCATTACAGAAGGAGTATGGGACAACAGATTTCAGTACGTGGATGAGCTTAAGAGAATGGGTGCAAAGATAAAAGTTGAAGGGCGTATGGCAGTAATAGAAGGTCCTGTGCGCTTAACCGGGGCTCCAGTCCGGGCAATGGATTTAAGGGCCGGAGCTGCAATGGTGATTGCCGGTTTAATGGCTCGTGGAGAAACAGTGATATCAAACATTGACTATATTGACAGAGGATATGAAAAGCTGGAGGAAAAGTTAAGGTCACTTGGCGCTGATATTGAAAGAATAAGCTGATTAAATTTCTGTGGTATTCCTGTTTCAATTTTAATAGAAAGTTTTTGTTTATTTAGAAGGAGTTATTTTTATATGATAACACTTGTAAGCTTATTTAGCGGCAGCAGCGGAAATGCTATATATGTATCCAATAAAAATACCAAAATTCTGGTTGACGCAGGTCTAAGCGGAAAGAGAATAGAAGAAGCGCTTTCCTCAATTGGCGAGGACATACGTGATGTACAAGCTATTTTAATCAGCCATGAACATATGGATCATATATTGGGAGCCGGAGTTCTATCCCGCAGGTTTGGTATACCCATTTATGCGAACCTGAGAACCTGGGAAGCGATGAGGGCTGCATTAAAAAAATTAGAACCCGGATGCATTCGTGTGTTTAACACAGGGGATAATTTTAGTATAGGTGATTTGGAAATAAATACTTTCATGACACCTCATGATGCTGCAGAACCGGTGGGTTTTAATTTTTTATATAAGGGTAAAAAAATAACCATTGCTACAGATATAGGGCATATGAATAGAAAACTCCTTTCGTGTTTTGAAGGGAGCGATATGATTTTAATTGAGTCAAACCACGATATCGAAATGCTGAAGATGGGCAGATATCCATGGCCTTTAAAAAAGCGTATTTTAGGAGATAAAGGGCACCTATGCAATGATATGGCAGCCCAGGTTGTGGCATATCTTGCAAAAATGGGGACCAAGAAATTCCTTCTTGGGCATCTAAGCAAAGAGAATAATTTTCCGGAGCTTGCTTTTGAAACAGTTAAAAATGTTCTTTTGGAGAAATCCATTATTGCCGGAAGGGATGTTTATCTTGGAGTTGCGCGGCGAGACAGGGTCAGCGAAGTAATCAGTGTATAATAATTTGGTTTATTGAAGATTTACCTGTCAGAGTCATAGGATACTAACGTAACAGGTATGGAAATAAATTAGAAAGGCTGCAGCTTTGAAAATACAAATTGTTTCTGTTGGAAAACTTAAAGAAAAATATTTGAAAGATGCTGTTTCAGAATATGTAAAAAGACTTTCCCGGTATTGCAAAATTACCATAAATGAGGTTTCAGAAGAAAAAGTTCCCGAAACTTTGAGCGATGCTGAGAAAGAGCAGGCGCTCAGAAAAGAAGCAGACAGAATCAGAAATTCTTTATATAAAAACACATTTACCATTGTTCTTGATTTAAAAGGGGAACAACCTGATTCATTAAAACTTTCAGAGTTTTTATCTTCATGGATGCTGCAGGGCCGAAGCAGTATTTCTTTTATAATTGGAGGCTCAATTGGCCTTGACAGACAGCTTGTTAAAGAGGCAGATTATAATTTATGCCTTTCAAATCTCACATTTCCACACCAGCTTACCCGGGTAATACTTTTAGAGCAGATTTATCGATGTTTTAAAATAATAAACAATGAGACCTACCATAAGTGAGAGAAAGGCAGTATTATCCTCATAACATAGTATAACATTCAGATGGGTTTGTGATATAATATTGGTGTAATATGTATAACAGGCAGGTGAATAATGTGAGTC
>Ga0209537_1003762_pt1 | contig 13587 bp, 13 predicted proteins | sample BioPla4DNA1_FD_187698 | JGI IMG/M metagenome (GOLD analysis project Ga0209537, IMG submission 187698) | Biogas fermentation microbial communities from Germany - Plant 4 DNA1 (SPAdes) (version 2) | ecosystem: Engineered > Bioreactor > Anaerobic > Digestate | place: Bielefeld, North...
TTTGGGAAACCTACTTGTTTATCTCCATTTTTTACCCTTCTAAAAAAGTTTTGATAAGCTACATCTAAATCTTTTAAGCTTTGTTGAAGTGGTATACTATCAACCTCTTTGAGCCATTCCTTTTCTTTTTTAAGATATTTTAAATCATTAGCACAAGCATTATAACTCATAGATTTTTGCTCTACCTTATATAGTTCAATTTTCTTATTAAGATAGTAGTTATATACAAATCTACAACATCCAATCGTTTTATTAATTAGCTCTTGTTGTTTCTTGTTAGGGTATAATCTATATTTATAGGCTCTTAATATAGTTTTCAAGCATATCACCTCTTTCTTTTATAATATATTATAGCAATTCATCTCCCACTTATAGAAGATGGGAGTATTCTTGCTATTTTTAGATAAATAAGTCAAAGGTTATTGTTAAGAAAAATTACTATTTAGTTGTAATATAGATGCCAGCAATCACTAGTCCAATTACAGTGATTATAACTTGCGCAGCGACATATAAAAAAATGCTTTTACAAGGATTGCTCTCCAGTTTTTCTTCTTTTCCTCTGGTTCCCATTTGGGTTGAACTACTAATTCATATTCAGAAATAGCTTTTTCTGGATTATTGCTATCATAATATACAGTTATTTTGTATGGAAAGTCAAATCTGCCAGTTTCAAGTGTTATAAAATAAACATCTATGTAGTGCACTTTCCCATTCACTAAATACTGGTATTTCGCACCAACACGATTCTTTTCACTTCTTATATCTTCTAGAGTATCAACTAGAAAAGCCTCTGCTACACAACTGTAAGACTTTGCTTTCTTTGAGGAATCCCGCTTCATAAATTTGCTTTTTATATATGAAAACACATCTCTTATCATTTGTATAGGAGGTGTCTTAATTAATATTATACGCAGGGCAATAGAAAGAAATAGAATAAAAAAGTATCTCCCAAACAAAAATGTTATAACCTGACGGTAATTAAGCAAATCAATTTTTGTATAATCATAAAAATTGAACATATCATACCCCTCCCTAACTAGCCGCCAAGCAACCTGTAAACAATTTTTAGAACATAAATGCCTATTAAGCATGAAAGAATACCTTCATAGCTAGAAGGGGTTAACTCATATTGGGTTACCGCATTTTTAGGATTTTTTGAATTGTAATAAACCTTAATTTTTAAAGGATAGTCTATATTGAATTTTCCGAAGGATTCGAAATACAATTCTTTATAGTATTTTTTACCTCTAACTACATATTCATATTTAGCAACCAAGATATAGTATTTAATAGTAGGATTTGTTGATTTACGAACTGATATTTTCCACTTTTTATCAACCAAAACTCCTTCAGCAATACTTTTGTTTTCTTTTGCTTTTTCTATAAATCTTTCGTTGTATGTTTTCCTTATGCCAAGTGCTGGCAGGATATAGTAGTATATATAGCACCATGCCATAACTCCAAAGCCACAAAGTCCAGTAATAGCTAATCGTACATTTTCAGGCATATAAAAAACCCCCTTCCTGCAAAAGTGTAAAGCGATTATAGTAACAACAAAGTATCTGTGCAACTTTTAGAGTTTGTGTTTAAGGGGGTTTTAGTCTAATTTTTGATATAAAATATATACATTGTTAAACAACCACACAAGCCTTTTTAAAATTTAGTATACTACCTTAATAGTTGCTATTGTAAAGATAATGGTCAAAACCTTTTGATCTTCTATGATAACCTCCTCGAGACATACTGCCTTTTGCGATCTGTTGGGATTATAATATGCCTTTACATGTATGGGAAATCTATACTGGTCATTCCCGGAGACTGATAACTTATTTTTTTGTAATATTTTTTACCGTTAACAATATACTCATATTTCACTACGAGTGTATCGTTTCTATGAACAGTGTTTTGTGAGTCAGTATTTCCATGTCTTAATTTGGTATTAACACGAACACTTCCGTGACGTATCAGCTTTGCATTGCTTTCTCAAGAAGCCGCTGTTTTCTACTTTTCCCATCAAGAAATAATTTTATATAAGAAAACCCAAAAACAACAAGCCCGCATACCATAGCAATAATTCTTTGCAAAAAATCACTCATAAAGAACTCTCCTTTTGCTTTGTAATATACAAACTACAGAATTTTTCCAATTGATTTCAAAAATTCAAACACGACTTTAATTGTTATAATAGTTGATATAATAGTCAATAGACAGCCGTTACGTTGTTGATGAGCTACAGTTGCTTCCTCTTTGCATACAGCCTTTCGTGGATTATTAGGAGAATAGTATACAGCTACCTTATATGGGAATTCAATGAAAGCCATGCCTGGAGATTGAAACTTTAATTTTTTTAAATAGCGTTTACCATCAACAAAGTACTCATATGTTACTATTAACGTGTCATATTTAAACGCTCTAAAACCACCTGATTTTCCTGTTCCTAGGCTTCTCCTAGTCTTTATACAAACCCCTTCTGTAACATATCCATCAGCCTCCGCCTTTTCAACAAACCGTTGTTTTAGGGATTTCCCTTTCAAATATGATTTAATGAAAAAAATACAAATATAACAAAACCACAGAATAAAGCTATAGCAAATTTCATATCTTCAGACATTTTTATTCCTCCTTGTTTGGATCCTTGTATGGAATTGCTCGGAGATTTATATTAGACAAATCTTTTTATTATCTCATATACAATTCTAGTAGTTGCTATTGTGTAGAGTATGGTTAACAAGCACCCATTCTGTCTTTGACGTCCTACACTTGCCTCTCGTTTACATACTGCTTTTCTAGGTCTTTTCGGATCATAATACACTTTCACTTTGTATGGAAAATCTATGCTGGCCATACCGGGAGATTGAAATCTTAATTTTTTATAATATTTCTTGCCATTTACAACATATTCGTATTTTACTATTAATGTATCGAATCTTAATGCATCTGGACTACCCGCCTTATCTGTACCAAGACTTAATTTAGTATCTACGCAGGTACCATAAGTTACATTGCCTTTTTCCTTTGCCTTCTCTATAAAGCGTTGTTTCCGTGATTTGCCAAATAAAAATACTTTAATATAAGAAAACACAAAGACAATAAAACCACAGCCTACCGCTATGCCAACTTGCATTTTTTCAGACATATCTATCCCCTCCTAATTTAGTACTTCTTTTGGTTTCTATTATGTAATTCTCTTTATTAGTTCGTATACAATTTTGATCGTTGCTATAGTGAATAAAATGGTTAAGAGACAGCCGTTTTCCTTTTGATGTGCTTCTGTTGCTTCCTCTGGGCATATAGCTTTTTTTTGGTCTTTTGGGATCAAAGTAAACTTCCACTTTGTATGGGAATTCTATACTGTAGCGACCTGGAGACTGAAACCTCATTTTTTATAATATTTTTTACCGTTAACAACATACTCATATTTCACAACTAACTTATCGTACTTATTATACTGACTTTTAGATTTGCGATTCCCATGGATACGTTTAGTATTAACACAAATACCTTCCGTGATATGTCCGCCTTGCTTTGCTTTTTCGATAAAGCGTTGTTTCAGCGATTTCCCTTTCAAGAACACCTTTATAAAGGAAAATATGAAAACAATAAATCCACACATCTATGCTATATTCATTTGCAGGTCTTCACTCATGTTGGCATCCTCCTTTATCGCTATATTCCGGTAGATTATAATACTGGTATTTTAAAAACTCAAGTTTCCCATCGTTAAATCTGGTCATGAGTCAAATTCTATAAAAAAAAGGATGTGCAAGATACACATCCACTTCACAAAATTCCTTCTTTTTTATATGCTTGCTACACATCTATAGCCTAATCACTTATTACTCTAATATCAGCATCTTCATAATAAATGTCTTCTATACCATTTTAATATTTTATTTCAAAATTGTAGTGATTTATCTTTTATAAATCGAGTTTTTACCATTACAATGGGAAAACTACCCCTACCGTTTGGCTTACTACATCTAACACATTGAGATTAATAGCTAAATTATTATAATCTCCTCCCCCTTACATATATAAAATGACCAAGGTTCTGGTCATTTTTTATTTATACTATTTAACTACAAGTTTTATTTCAGTTCCACAAATACATCTAACAACTCGAGCATTATAATACAACTCTTGTATTTTTTCGTACTTATAGCTATCTTATTAATTCTTCGTTGAACTTACCTTCCTCATCTAGATAGTCTATTCCGTTTTCTATATAGTATATATCTCCTACCACTTCCCTGTTCTCCACGAATGATGATGTCTTTTTGTTGTGATATATATTAAATAAGAAGAAACTCATTTGTTCCTGTAAAAAAGATAGCCTTACCCTCTTTTTAGCGTAACTTAACGACCGATCCTCTAGAGTCCTTATATATTCTTGCCACAAAGTAATACCATTATATTCTTCTCTCTCTCCTTCAAAGTCAAAAGATACATTTAACCGGTTATGGGCTAAATATATTCTATAAGTATTTACATCTATTAATCTCATGGTGGTTTCAATAGTTTCATACCTCAACTCTTTAATGTTCTTAAGGAAAGATTTTGTGCTTTCTGCGTTTAGTTTGCTCTTTGACCTCTCTATCTTTGATATAACGCATTGCTTATAATATGTAGAGAAATCTTTATCTTCTAGATATTGCCTAATTATCGGGTTTGTTACATAACTTCCTAACCGGAAATCATTATTATAGATGTAGCCAAGTTTCTTTGTCTCACACATAAAGAAGTACACAACACAGTCTTTTTTATTAGCTGAACGGTTAATCCTTCCTGCCAGCTGTTCCTCGCTATCTAATAGGCTTATATCCTTTAATCCTATGTCCATGTCAATGTCTACACCAGCCTCTATGACACTGGTTGCCACTAAAATCATTTTTTCTGATTCTCTAAACTCTCTCTTTGTTTCATTAATAATTTCAGTCCGTCTTGCTTTGTTATCGTGGGTTGTTAGTTCATATATCTTTATATTGGGATCATTACCATACCTCTCTTTTAACTCATTATATAGTAGTCTAGCCTGCTTTTTGGTCACCACCTGAATTAAAAATTTGGTCTTTTCTTTATGTAATGTAACAGTTTCCTGTACTATGTCAGCAACTTCATCTAGCTCTCGGTATTTATCAAGATATTTGTAATTGAATGTGACACGACTTTTGAATAATGGATCATTGAAATACCGTGACGGTTTCTTAATGAGGTCTGCATAGTTTGATTTATCAAAAACAGTACCTTCAGGTAGCAGGTCATGGAGTTTGGGTAGTGTAGCGGACATTATGATTATCTTTATATTAAGAGTCTCTGCATACTTTGCGAGAAACATTATAATCTCTTTCCATATATCATTTCTATAGCTTTGTATCTCATCTAGCACAACCACACTATTTAAAAGCTGATGAAGTGGGTACGACTGTTGTTTGCTTGTACCGAACAGAGTGCTAAAGAACTGTACATGGCTAGTCAGAGTAATAGGATAATTAAAAAACTGTCTTGCTAATAGGCTTTGGTCGTAATCAACTTCTCCAGTTAGGGGATCCTCGGCTAATTTAATGGGAGTAATGGAGTTTATCATTCCCATATCTATTTCATCTATGGGAAAAACTGTCCTTAAAGCATCCCCAGTTTGTTCTATTAAGGTATTAAAAGGTGCTACATAAAAACCTTTCCTTATTCTTTTGTTATTCTTCATTATTTTTAGCATTAGATTAAGTGCCATATTAGTTTTCCCCGCTCCGGTTGGTGCTGGTAAATAAAAAATATTCTTATCCAAACTTTTTAAAAGGTTCTTCTCTGCTTCCAAAAACATTTCTGACCGCAATGCATTAATAGGTTTTCCTAGTCTGTTGAAGTACTGCCTATCTTGGGAATACTTTTCTATACCTTTATATATATCGGTATTCTCATAAATCTCTACTATTCTATCAATATCATCCAATAGTCCAAAATCATTAATTTCTTCCTTTGACCAGTATTCATAAGTAGCGTAGCTATCACAAGCAGTCATAAAAGAGAATAATAACCTATTTAGTATATAAACCTTAATTTCATCGAACTCTATCCCTTCAAGAAAAGCCCAACTGTCTATGAGAATATCATCTGATAGGTCTATATTTTGAATGAACTGTGTATAGTAAGGAGTACTTGTTATGTTTTCTAGTAGATTTCTCATGTAAGTGAGGAAAGTTTCACCTAGATTCTCCTCCCCTATCAAACCGTCACCTAGTTTTGAGTGATGTTTGGCTATTGCGTACGAGAATGAGTACATTAAATAACCTAAAAAAACCCTTTCTTCCTCCTCCACTTCAGCCTCCATTATTTTACTATAAAAGATACCTATAAAATATAAGGCAGATAGTCTGGAATGGCCAGAATTGTTAGTAGTAGATGAATCTATGTATATACTTTTAAAATAGTAGTTACCTAGCTTTATAGATTGAAAGGTAGGATTGGTTTTACCAAGGTCGTGGAGGTAAATTGCATTAGCAAACATATCCTTTATAAGAAAGATTGCATATGGAGACAGTTTTTCTCCGTTGACAGAAAGTGATTCCACAAGCTGATTAAGCAAATCAAGTTTCCCTTTTTCTAATAATTTACGAAAGTATTTTTGTGTTCGTTCTAGGTGTTGGGTTAACAGCTCTGGTTCCCCTCCAGATTTTATATGTCCATATATTATTTCAGGTGTCTTTATTATTTCTTTAAGATTTATAAGTGAAGTGTTTAGCATTTCCTTGTACCCCCTCTACAATAATGTTTAAGTTCTACCTGTGTGATCTGTTTGCTTCAAATACACCTTTTGAATATCAAACGCATTGAGTGTTCAAGTTCTACCGTTGAGAAACCAGTAATCCTAATTTATTGTAATCTTTAGCCTATCATCCAAGGCTTAATTATTAATGGAAGTGCAGCACCTTTCCTTCATAACTATAAAATGGTTCAAAGCTACAAACTTCTTTTACTGTATGGTTAGTAAACCAAAAGGTGTCGAAAACATGTCCATACTCTAAATTAAGTGCCTTTGGTAAAGTACAACTGGTTAAGAAAGGACTTTTCTCCTCAAACTTTACTAGGCCTAGCTTAACATCATGCTTTATAAATAAAGATGATATTTTAGATATTCGGTCTGGCTTTTCTAGTTCTATAATAGAAATATCGCTGATTGTTGCTGGAAATTTTTTTTGACCTAAATAAAGTGGTTCGAATTCTATCCTATTATTTAGCAAAGCATCCTTTAGTTTTTCAAATAGCTTCTTATCTATGCCATCATTTTTTACATATATTTCCCAAGCTACATCTTCTAGTATTTTGTACCTAACAACTAGATTCCCGCCATTCTCTTTACTTGCATGTCCTGTTGAGTTGTTAAAAGAATAAATGTTGCGTGGGAAGTATCCTCTCTCGGCTAAAGGTATAATGGATACCTTTAGCCTGTGGAGTTGTTCATAAAACTCGAGAGGAATGGTACTTTCATCGAAATCAGGATCCAGTTCTTTCTTCGCTTCGATAATTAATTTTCTCTTTGTGTATCCTCCCAAACCAAGTGTTCGTCCAAGCATTCCAAGTATAGCTATCTTATGGATATGGTCATATGAAAAAGACATGTCCTTCCCGTTAGTTTCGGGGTTTTTGAAAAAGGCTTGTTTGCCACTAGCAATAAACCTAATTGCCTCCATATTCTTAAATCTCCTTTTCAGTATTTAAAACATTCCCACTCATATCCATTAGAGTACACTTGTCTCTTAAGTTGTTATCCCACTCTTTAGGAAGAACAATATCTAAAGTGAGATTATCATAATACACCTCTATAGCTTGAATTTTCTCATTATGTGCATCTAGGAATCCAAACTTCGATAAATCAAGAGCTCCCTTATCTTCATCTTCCGGTTCGATGTACTTAATTAGATTATTAAGATTAGGCAATCCTTCTCCTGCATCACTTTTTAGCTCAATATAGATAGCAAAGACATTATAACAACCCTTTTTGCTGTAGGAGTTACAATCAGTTACGGCTGTTAGACTAGCCTTTTTAAACAACTCATAATCTTCTTTTGTCAAACACGCTCTATCGCCGATATATTTCTGATATTCCTTATGTGAATTTGGATTTACAACTACCGGGAAACAATGAAGAGCCTTATCAACAACGAATTGTGTCCCTAGTGTAGTTTTTTTGTGATCCTTTCCCTTCTCTGAAGAGTTTCTGTAAGGCGATGAAAGTCCTTGGAGTTGTATTGTACTGTCTTTTATTAGATTCGTAGAATTCTGAATACTAATTGGTCCATGAATACTTAAAGAACATCCATCTACAGCAAAAGCTAATCCAAACATTCTTATATCAAGACAGGAAAACAAGTTATATAGTATCTCCCTTGCTCCATGTTCTTTAGGATGTGCACCAAACAATTCCTCATATCTTTCTTCAAGGGTTAATGGTACTAGTCTCTCAATACCGTCTTTCCCCATCACCAGTTTCGTACTTGTCCATCCGAAAATCGGGTACGAGTTAAAATCAAGGTTTTCTATAAAATATCTACGGATTAGTTTATTGTGGGATTGATAGGATGCTAGTATCTCACCATTAGCATATGTTCGTGGCATTCCAGAGAGATCTGAATTAAAACTATTACCTTTAACCATAGCTCCTATAAACCCATAAACCCTAAAGTCCATTTTTTTACTGTCATCCAGCTTAAATTCCTCGATTTTTTTTTGAATTGCTAACAGTCTTTCTTCAGGTTTGCCTTTCTTATTCGTGTTTTTCTGTGTTTCGTTAGTGTTTTTGCGTGTTTCTGCCATGTTTCATTCCTCCTTAAGCAATTTGCTCTTCATCAGTATTTTGTGTTTCACTCTTCTCGTAGAAGATACTTTTTGTGAACATGCCACATGTAAAGATGTCTTCTTTCTTAAGTTTAGGTTCTGTCGGTGTATAACCCATTATTAAAGCCATTGCTTTATTGAACTTTTTGTGATTGAGATAAAGTTCATGAGAATACTGCTGATGTAGTTGCATGATGACTTTCTTGATATTTTTCTCTGTCATTTGTGTCAGCGGGAAAAGCAAACTTTGTCTTTTGTCTTCAGATTTACTTTGTGCAACCAAGTAGCTAGCCACCTGTCCCACTAAAAAGTAAAACTGGTCGTCTGTTTCAAGATCTTGTTTGTCTTCATCATTAATTATTTCTATCACGCTGCCCCGCAAATTCTTGATGAATTCTTTTGGCATACTCATACCTCCTATATTAAAATGTTTTAATAACGCAAACCTTAAGTTTAAAGCCTTTTTACAGCGATATTCTTTTCCGTTTCTAAATAGTTGCCGAACAATCTCAAGACTCAACCTATCTATACAAACTTTTAGTATGTCTGGGTAACCACAATGGAAAAAGTTATAAAATGCGGACTTATATTGAAAGTAAAGACCTTGGATTGACCGTGGGATATCCTCCATAGCCTTATCGTTGAGTTTTTCTTCATAAAGAGTCCTTACATATATTGAGAAAAATACATCTTTAATTTCCTTTTCGAGCTGTTTAAAAGTATTTATCTCCTTATCCTCTGCAACATACCACTCTTTTGTATCACTATTATATTCTTTTAACTCAACAACATTTTCGATAACAAAATCGAGTTCATTTTTAATTGGAGGTAAGCATTCATAGTCTATGATATTAGTCCCTTGCATTGTAAATACTTTGGTACCGGGATTATTTGCAAGAGAGCTACTATCATTAGATGTATAGTTTTCAAAGTCCACATTGGTGGGAATATATACCTTATTTGCCTTATCTCTAATAGAAACCAGCCAATCCAATAATTTCTGTCTTATAAAGATTTCCTCTAGCGGAAGCAATAATGGTTTCCCGAAAGGTAAAGCGGGATCATTAAGAAAGGGTTTTTTGTCGTTTAAGGTGATATTACTATCGGGTATGCCATATGGGATTCCATCTATCAATTTATAGTATCTCTGTTTGTTATGGCATACTTTCCTATATAAATACCTTGTATGCTCTCTCTTATAGTTGTCAATGCTAGTATTGTAAAACATTCGTATATAACTTTTATCAGTCAGTATTCTGTCCTTTGGATCCGCTTTAGCAAGTTCAACCTTAACAAATTCTTCGATATCTGGCAGTGCATTACAAAGAGCGTTCTTACTTTCTACAAAGAGGTCTATATCAGTTTCAGGGATGGCTTGTAGTATATAATTGGGATAGTCAGGATTTTTTACATCCTCCCCTTCCCTAGCCTTTATCTCCTCTTCTAGAAAAGATGTCAGGTTTTCAAAGTATGTATCTACAGGAACTGATAATGTTTTTTTTGAATCCATTACTGAACTAGCCTTAAAGAACAATGTATACACATTTGTACTTAATATCCTTTTATGCACGGAATCTACTGCTTTGTTTGAAGAATTGTTTAGTAGTAAAGAGTAATAATCTCGCTGTCTGAACCACTCTAGTAGCTCATGTCCATACTCGGACTCTCCGCTTATCTCATTGTTCTTCACTAATAATTTGTCCATGCTACTATCTTTATTGATTCTTATATACAGTCCATCCGTTAGCCTATGGTTATCCAAGATTATTTTATCGCCATACTTTTCATAATAAAGTTTAAATGGGTTTATTAAGTCGTTTAGCATTTAATTTTATTTCTCCTTTCTAGTCTGCTAGGCAGAACCCGCACCCTATTGCACTATTCTTCTCAAGCAGTCCGGAACCAAGAGCTATGGTTGCCAGCATTTGTGAATAAGGATCTTCGTTTACAAGGATCCTGAACTTGTTACAAAACATTTTACCTTCTTTATAATTGAGTATTATTGGCATTTCGTTTATTATCTCAATGCTTTTTATGATGTCTACATGGTCTGGTATCTCTTTACCATAGAGGTCTTTATGCTTTCTTTTTAAGTTGTTGTTGATAGCTGTCAATAGTAAATCAATATCCTGTCCTACTATCCAATGATTCTTTGGTGAGATTGTCATAATTGCAGGGGTTAAAGTATATAATTGTTTGATATGTTTGCGAGATTTTTCTATTACCTGAACAGCAAGCACCTGTATTTCATCAGTCTTAAAGTTCTCAAGACACTTTTTTAAACCTAATGCTATCCTTTTTGACATACTTCTTATTCTAAAAACATAAACATGGTCAGCTAGGCTTGGTTTTCTTGGTTCAACAGGGTAAAAACCCGAGAATACATAATGTTTAAAAGTGTTCTTTGTATGCCGTTCCTTTAAATATTCATCGCCAAGTAAGCTCTTATTTATTTGCTTACCAATAAACTCTGCCTGATCTTTGTAATCAACAGTAACATTTAGCTTGGTCGTTACTACTAGTTCGTAGTATTTCATGCTTGCACTTCCTTTCTTTAAATTTATTTTTATCACTGTGCCAAAATTCCTGTAAAATGCAATTTCTACAATAATGACTTATTTTTCGTAATTTGACATTATATACAGTATGAAATAACGCAAATTATAAGTCAAATTCTAGAGAATTTTAATAAAAACAAATAAAAAAAGAGCCATAAGTACAATACTTAAGCTCTTTATAGTTTCTATATGTTATGTGTTTACTTTTTCTTTGGTTTTGATGTTTTACAATATTTTGATATGTTCAGCAAAACTCCTACAGCAGAAAGTAAGACTGCTAGGGATGTGCCTCCTGCACTTATAAATGGAAGCGGTAATCCGGTAGCTGGCATAGATGATGTTACAACAGCAATATTTATAATTGCTTGTACGGCTATAATAGAAACAATGCCTGTGGCAAGCAGTGTGCCAAAGTCATCCTGTGCAGTAATGGCGATTCGTATGCCTCTCCAGATTAAAATACAAAACAGAATAATGAGAACCGTTGCACCGACTAACCCCCACTCTTCCCCTATCACTGCGAATATAAAGTCTGTTTCTGGATAAGGCATAAACATATGCTTTTCATGGCTTTTAGCAAACCCTTTTCCAAAGATTCCGCCGGAAGCTAATGCATACAAGGAGTGGATTACTTGGTAGCCATCACCGGTAGGATCAGCCCATGGATCCAGAAATGTAGTGAACCTTTTCATTCTGTAGCTAGCTTTCATCACAAGAATTACTGCACCTATGGCACCACTACCTACCAAACCAATTAGTTGCCAGATTTTTGCACCGCCTACAAAAAGCATTATAAATGTGATGATTGCCAGACAGCCTGCTGTACTAAAGTTAGGTTGTAATAAAATAAGGACGAACATTATACCCATCACTATTAGATTGGGAAGTACCCCTTTTGTAAAGGATTTAATATCATCTTTAAAAAAAGATAGGTATCTTGCTAAAAAGATTACGAGGGAGAATTTTGCAATTTCAGCAGGCTGAATACTAACCCTACCAATATAAAACCATCTGGTAGCATTATTAATGTTGGCTCCTGCTATCAATACTGCACCTAGCAGGCCTATACTTAAAACAACAAGAGGTGTAGCTAATTTCTCAAGCCGTTTATAATAAATATTAGAGGTAATGGTAAGACAGACAAACCCCAGTACAGCCCACATGCTTTGTCTTTTAAATAGATATAGTCCATCACCTTTCTTTATCATATTGAAATAGTAGCTTGCACTAAAGACCATAATAAGACCAATAGCTACTAGTAAAACTGTTATAAATAACACTGGATAGTCGATTGGCTTTTTTTTCATACCTTTACTCCTTTTCAGCAGTTCTGTGTTCAAAATAATTACAAGAAAGTATAATAGCTTCAATTTAGAGAAACAAGTATTACCTCGCTATGTACAAAACTCCTATACTAGCGTTATTATTCCATTCAAATTCTGAAAACTACCTTTATTTATCATACACTTTATCTTCCCAGTCACCAGTTGCCTTCTCTGCTTTTTCTCACTTTGTGTATTTACAGTATTGTATTTTGTTTGGATTGAGCTGTAAAGTTCTGTATGGCTTTTAAAAGCCTCTTGCCAACTTACTATCTTATTATCTGAAAGCCTTAATACTGCTCCCCCAGGTAATATAATACGGTCATATAATTTCACGGTAGTTAGTATTATAATCATACCTATAAATATAATAAGGTACCTTTTTAGCATATCCTCTCACCCCATATAACCTTAATAATATTTGGTCGAGAATATCATAAAAGGTACATATCTTCAAATTTCAAAATATACACTTTACATACTCTTCTTGTTGTCAAAAAAATGTATATTATTATTTTAAAAATTATCCATAAATGGGTATAATAATATAGAGCCGACCACTGTTCAATAGCAAATAAGATATAGTATGAATCGTACATACATATGTGTATAGAATTCAAATACTATAAAAAAATTTGCAATTGATCAGGAGCAGCAGAGTAAGCAACTGACGGATCCTTCCCCCTTCCATAAATGTTTTATATGGGTGCTATGACGAGGAGACATTTATAGGAAGGGGGTGAGGTATTTTGAGTTGCAAACTACAAAAGATGATATTGGCTTGTGTGTGCGATAAATAAAGAGGCCTTGAAAGGCCTCTTATTTATTCTACCTTCTTGAGTTCATGTTCAAAATAAAAAGAACCCTCTCCTGTAAAG
>Ga0209537_1003763_pt1 | contig 13581 bp, 15 predicted proteins | sample BioPla4DNA1_FD_187698 | JGI IMG/M metagenome (GOLD analysis project Ga0209537, IMG submission 187698) | Biogas fermentation microbial communities from Germany - Plant 4 DNA1 (SPAdes) (version 2) | ecosystem: Engineered > Bioreactor > Anaerobic > Digestate | place: Bielefeld, North...
GGCTAATCTTTGGTGGATTTAGTATGTTTCAAGCCTATGCAATGCCTACAAGCCCCGTGCAGGTAGTATTTTTGGATCCAGTGGTAGCGGTACTTCCTAGACTTTTGATTGCCTTAGTTGCCCACTACTCTTACCGGGGAATAAAGAGAGCTTTTGGACCGGATAATAGAGAAAGAGGTAGAATACTAGGCTCCATGATCGCGGCAGCACTAGGTACTATCACTAATACCGGAGGGGTACTAGGAGCCATATATATAAGGCATGCAGAATTATACGCAGAAAAGCTAGGAATTGACCCAGCTCTTGTAGGAAATACTATTCTGTATGGTATTGCCATACCCAATGGCATTCCTGAGATTATTATAGCAGTGCTGGTGGTTACAGCCGTAGTTCGGGCATTGCAGAAGTTTTATAAACAAGACTTATAACTTAGACTTATATGATATGACATATATATACAAATGGTGGGCAGGGAGGTTTCCCTGCTCGTATTTTTACAAAGGGAAGGAAGTGAAGGACTATGATCATGGTAATGGATATAGGTAATACTAACATGGTCTTAGGAGTATATGCTGATAAAAAATTACTTACCAGCTGGAGGCTAGCAACAGACAGGAATAAGACAGCAGATGAACTAGGGATTATGGTTATGGATCTTTTTGGGTATAGCAAGGTATCCAGCAGGGATATTAAGGGAATTATTCTATCTTCAGTTGTTCCCAGTATGATGGATGCCTTAGAGAAAATGTGCAAGAAATATTTTGATTTAGAACCATTGGTGGTAGGGCCAGGAATAAAAACAGGCATGAATATACGTTATGATGATCCAAAAGAAGTTGGAGCAGATAGAATAGTTAATGCTGTTGCTGCCTATGAAACCTATGGTGGTCCCTTGGTTGTAATTGACTTTGGTACAGCTACTACATTTTGTGCTATTTCTCGAGATGGAGAATATTTGGGAGGATGCATTTCACCTGGTATAAAAATATCTACCGATGCTTTGTTCCAACATGCAGCCAAGTTGCCAAGAATAGAGCTGATAAAACCACCCCAAATCATTGGCAAGAATACAGTAGTTAGTATGCAGGCAGGAATAATATATGGCTATGTAGGTCAAGTGGATTATATTGTGCAGCGCATGAAAAAAGAACTAGGGTCACCTGAAGCTAAAGTAATCGCTACAGGAGGTTTTGCTAGGTTAATAGGACAAGAGTCAGAAACTATAGATATAGTGGACGAATATCTTACTTTAGAGGGTTTAAGAATTATTTATGAAAGAAATCAATAAATCTAGTAAGACTATATTATGCTTGGTAATAATATTGAGCCTAGCAAAGTGAGTTAATTTATGTTTCTAAGGAAAAATATGCTCCTTCCTGGCTAAAAATAATATTAGCCTGGAAGGAGCATATTTTATGTCAGCAGCATAAATATTAAGGTTTTTCTAGAATATACACAATGAAATTTGGTACTCTAAGTTCGTCATCTAGATCTGGATACTCCTTTAACCGCTCCACAATAACAGTTGGTTCTATAATTTCTTTAATGATAAAACCAGTTTTAATGAAATTATTTATGTATGTGGACAGTGAACGATGGAAGTTGGTAAACTTAACTCCTAGCATTTCCCAATGTCGTTCTCCTTCATCAAAGTAGTTGTCCAAGATAGCATGTAATTTTTCGCCTTTGTCGTTACGATACCATTTACCAGTAGCAGACCTCATGGGATGTAAATTGGCAACTATAAATCTACCGCCTCTTTTTAATACCCGAAAAACTTCTTTATTATTTGATTCAAAATCGGGTATGTCACACTGATTTAGATATGAAACCACAAGATCAAAAGATTCATTTTCAATGAAGCTTAGATCTTGTACATCTTGAACGCGGTATTCAATGAGTTCAGATTGCAGCTGCCGTGCTGCCTCAATCATGGGTTCACATAGATCCAATCCCAGTACATATTTTGCACCCCGCTCAGCTAGCATTCTACAAAATCTACCTTCACCGCATCCGCAATCTAGGATATTTAGTTCTTCTACATTTCCACATGCATTAAGCATAACTGAATCCAGAAGGCCATTGCGTGCAGAATTTTTACCTTCTCTTACCTCTTTGATCCACCTGGGTGCAAGATTCAGCCATTCTTGTTTGAGATCATTAATATTTTTCATTGTAATCATCCTCTCAGAAGATTAAAGTATAATAGTCATTCAACAAAAGATGCTGGAAACAATAAAGAGAATTGGCATGAGCTACAATGTCACAATTTCTAGGTTGAACCTTTTACAGGCTTTCCCGGGGGTTTTGCTGCATGGATGCCAAATGTAGTAGATGCCACTACCCAGGCTACACCTATGACTCTAATGCAATTAGGAGAAGAAGTTCCCTATAACCTAAAACAACTTATAGTGGGAAATATACCGGGATCTATAGGAGAATCCAGTGCTATCTTAATAGTACTAGCAGCAATCTACTTAATTTATAAAAAGACGGCATCATGGAAGATTATGGTTTCAACCTCGATAGGTATGTTAGGTATTGAAAGCATTTTTTCATTAATGGGTATTTCAAACTTCTCAAATCCATTTATGGCAATTTTATCGGGAGGCTTTTTGCTCGCAGTAGTCTTCATGGCTACTGATCCTGTGACCGCACCTTCACAAGGCAATGTAAAAATTATTTTTGGATTATTAATAGGAATAATAGCATCGGTAATTAGAAGTTATTCTGTTTTTCCAGAAGGTGTTATGTTTGCTATCCTTATTGTCAATTCATTTGTTCCTCTTATGGATAGTATTGCAAAGAATACCAGGATCAAGGGAAAGAAGGTGACCATATGAGAGAAAGTCCTTGGTTTAATCTTGTGTTTATGTTTATCATTACTGCTGTCTTAACTGGTATTTTATCAGGTATATATGAGTTTACAAAGCCCATGATTCAAACAAATGAGGATATTGCCATAAAAAAAGCTCATCTATATGCATTTAATATAGAGTATCCTTCTGAAGCTTCCTCTGATGAGATTGAGAAAATCTACTATGACAAGATTCAAGTAGAGACCATTGATGAAACCATAATTTATGTTGCTAAAGGCACGGATAACCAACCAGAGGCCTATGGTTTTAACTTTGCTGGCGGAGCTTTATGGGGAGAGATAGAGGGTATCCTAGTCCTATCTCCTGATTTAGAGAAGGTCATAGGAATTGATTTTACTGAGCAGAATGAAACTCCAGGATTGGGGGGAAGAATTGATGAGCCAGAATTTAAGGAGCAGTTTAGAGGTGTAGAGTTAAACAGTGATGGCGCTCCATTGATATATAGAACAACATCTCAGCCTGGTCAAGTAGATGCCATTACCGGAGCTACTTTGACTTCTAATTCTGTACTAGAAATTATAAATGAAACCATAGAGAGGGCAAAGAAAAATTTAGGTGGTGATCGAGGATGAAGAATGAAATTAAGACTATAACCGAAAAGGATCTTTGGACGGAAAATCCGGTTATAAGGCAGATATTAGGAATATGTTCTGCGCTAGCTGTCACCAACTTAATGGCCAACACCTTTATTATGGGTATGGGCGTCACCTTTGTAACTGCTTTTTCTAGTATGACGGTTTCCTTTCTAAGACATGTTATCCCTAGGAGAATTAGAATGATGGTACAGACTTTAGTTATCGCTTCTTATGTTATCATCGTAGATATTATCCTTAAAGCATTCTTGCCAGAGATTAGTGCTAATTTGGGACCTTATGTAGGACTTATTATTACCAACTGCATTATAATGGGACGCTGTGAAGCCTATGGTCAAAGCAACCCTCCATTACTGGCTTTCTGGGATGGTATGATGTCTGGACTTGGCTACACACTGGTGCTAATGTTTATTTCCTTTATCCGTGAATTGATGGGTTTTGGAACTTTATTTGGTATCCCAATCCTAGGTGATTGGTGGACTAGGTGGACTATTATGGTTATGCCTGCCAGTGCTTTCTTTGTCTTAGCAATAATAATTTGGGCTGTTCAGGCCAGGCAGTCTAATAAAAGTGTATAAAGGGGGTAGGCATTAATGAATATAAATCCAATTGTTATATTTTTTGCGTCTATATTTACCAGTAATATTGTGCTGACCAATTTTTTGGGAATGTGTTCATATTTGGCTATATCAAAAGATCTAAAATCTTCTTGGGGCCTTGGGCAGGCAGTCATTTTTGTCATGACCATAACTACTATTCTAAACTTTTTGGTCTATAAATATCTACTTGTACCAGCAGGATTAGAATACTTAAGATACATAGTATTTATTATTGTTGTAGCTGCATTTGTTCAATTGCTAGAGATGATTCTAGAAAGGTTTATGCCCGGCCTATACTATACTTTGGGAATATTTCTACCTCTTATAACCGTAAACTGTGCTATTTTAGGAGTTGCCCTGTTTATGGTTATTAGGGAATATACTTTCCTGCAGTCCCTAGCCTATGGCGCAGGGGGCGGTATAGGATGGGCACTGGCTATTGTAGCATTAGCTGGAATCAGGGAAAAAGTAGATGAAACAAAGATTCCAAGGGGACTGCAAGGACCAGGCTTTGCTTTAATTGTTACTGGGATAATGGCCATGGCTTTTATAGGACTATCTGGTATAGCCAATATTCAGTAGGGGGGATATAAGTGGCGGTACTAATAACAACGTCTATAATAACAGCAATTGGCGTTTTTCTAGCTGCACTGCTAACCTTGGCGGAGCGTTTCTTGCTTGATTATGGTATTTGTGAAATAACAGTAAATGGAGATAAAATTTATCAAGTAAAGGGAGGCAACCATCTCTTAGGAAGCTTGCAGGAACATAATATATTTATACCTTCTGCGTGTGGGGGAAGAGGAAGTTGTGGCCTATGTAAAGTAAAAGTTTTAGAAGGTGGGGGACCACTTTTACCTACTGAAACTCCATATCTAACAAAAGAGGAGATAGAAAATCATACTCGACTAGCCTGCCAGGTTAAAGTAAGAACCGATATTGAAATATTAATTCCTGAAGAGTTATTTAGTATTAGGGAATATGAAGCTAAAGTAGCCAGCATCAGGGATCTTACCTATGATATAAAATATATTAGCCTGCAACTAAAAGAAGACGAGACTATAGATTTTGTAGCCGGTCAATATGTACAGCTAAAAATTCCTTTGTATGGGAATATCAAGGATGAAGTATATAGGGCTTATTCTATAGCATCTCCCGAAACCAATAAGAATCAGATTGATTTAATTATAAGACGAGTGCCCAACGGTATTGGTACTACATATATTTTTGATTATCTAAAAGAGGGAGACACTATATTCTTTAATGGTCCATATGGAGATTTTTATCTTAGGGATAGTCAGCGAGAGATAATCTATATCGCTGGAGGTTCGGGCTTGGCACCTATCAAGTCCATGCTCCACAAAATGGTTGAGGAAGGAATTGACCGTAAAGCCACTTTCTTCTTTGGATGTGTTAGCGGAAGGGATCTCTACTTTATAGAAGAGATGAAAAACTTTGAGGAGAAACTTCCAAATTTCACATTTATTCCTGCTTTATCTGATCCTAAACCAGAAGACAATTGGTTAGGAGAAACAGGCTTAATCACAGAAGTAGTAGATCGGCATATAAGTAGGGACGGTGAATATGAGGCATATTTGTGCGGCAGTCCTGGTATGATAAATGCCAGCATAAAGGTATTAAAGAGCAAGGGCATTTCTGAAGAGCACATATTTTTTGATAAATTCTAGGAGGTGGAGTATATGAAACAGACTCCGGAACTAGATCGTATTCAGAAATTGATGCAACCAGGTGTAATAAGCAAAGACGGCTTTTTGGGCAATGATACAAGGAATCTAGCTGATATATTAGCAGATGACCTACGAATTGTGACTAATCTGGGATTTACCCATCAAGAGCTAGCCGACACTATGGAAGAATTAACTGAAGCTGGGAAACAAGCCTTTGGCAATCCAGTATTAGTAAGAGGATTTTTAGAGGTTACAGTAGATAGTTCCAAGGGAAAAATTGCAAGCCCTTTTGGTGGATTATATGATAAAGAAAATGTTGTAGTAGTAAACAAAAAAACAGGTGAAACTATTAGATGGACGACACTTAATATACATATGATAAGAGATCACGGTTTTTATGAAGGAAAGGGTTCATATTTTCGTGTTGAACCTGAAGATTTGGTTAGAGTGTTAGAGTTATAAGTTGAGTAAAATGTTAAATTTACAAAACCCTTATTCTGTGTTATTATGAAGAATATTGATATAAAATTTGTCTGATGTCTATATACATTGCACAGAGTAAGGGGGGTCCCATTTGAATACCTTGTTACGGTTATTATCCTATATTTTAACTAGATTAACTGCATTAGCAGTTATAGCTATTCTTATTATTTTGGCTATTTTTATTGGCTTTGATTGGGCTAATATCAATGTAATCGTAAATGATGGTTTATCTGAACGGGCTGAGATAATACTTACAAACCAAGAACCTACAGAGCTTAACAAATATTTTACCCAAGAGTATCTGGATAGAGATCCATTATTAATTAGAAATCCTTATGAAAACTATGATATAAACAGCTATGACCATCGAATAAAGATAAAGAAATTATGGGTGTGGCCATGGCAGAATAAAACTAGAGTAGTTGTAGAAGAAGTTGTTACTAGTATAGAAGGTAGTAGCAATAATGATGAAGATTCAGAAGAGACTCCTATACCTGCTTGGGAGAGTGGGGAAAAGATCATTGTCATGGAAAAAGCTGGCAGATGGAGAATTCAAAATGTTATTCTTTCCAAACCCATAGAGCCAGAAACAGAAAATCAATCTGAACAACAAGAAAATGAGCAGGAAGACCAATATGAGGAAAATCAGGAAGAACAACAAGAAGAAGGTCATGAATAATTAGCTGCAGAAATGCAGCTTTTTTTATTTCACACTAAAAGCTAAGTTTTCTTAGCAGATCAGTTAAGCATTCACTTATAAAAGTACATTATGTTCACATAAAAACAAATTTAAACTAGCACAATATTTGTCTATCAATTGTGGTATAATATCGTAAGTTTTTCTGTTATTATATGAAGGTCAAAATGAGTTACAAATAAATAATTTTTCTCATTAAAACAAATATAATTGAGGAACATAGGGAGGAGTATAAATGAGGCTGAGAACTTTGACTATAGGCAATGTAAAACTTACAAACAATGTATTACTTGCTCCCATGGCAGGAATAACGGATCTTCCCTTTCGCTTAATATGTAAAGAATATGGATGTGGCATGGTTTATACAGAAATGGTAAGCGCTAAAGGCCTATACTATGGAAGTCAAAAAACTGAAGAATTGCTACGAATTCATCCTAAGGAGCATCCAATTGGGGTTCAAATATTTGGATCAGAGCCAGAGGTAATGGGACTAATGGCAGAGAAAATATCTAAGCAAGATATTGAACTAATAGATATTAATATGGGTTGTCCTGCCCCAAAGATTGTAAAAAATGGGCAGGGATGCGCTCTTATGAAAGATGTGGATAGAGTCCGTAAGATAGTAAGAGCTGTAGTAAAGCATTCATCCAAACCAGTTACTGTAAAGATACGAAAAGGTTGGGACGATTCTCACATAAACGCAGTGGAAGTTTCAAAAGCCGCTATGGAAGAAGGTGCAGCAGCTATTACAGTACACGGAAGGACTCGAGAGCAATTTTATTCAGGTAATGCAGATTGGGATATAATAAAAGAGATTAAAGAAACCGTAGATATACCAGTGATAGGAAATGGCGATGTATTTACACCTGAGGCAGCTGCAAAAATGCTTGACTATACTGGTTGTGATGGTGTAATGATTGCAAGAGGGGCCCAGGGACAGCCCTGGATTTTTAGAGACATAATACATTACTTAAAAACAGGGGAAATACTACCACAGCCATCTCCATTGGAGAGAATAAATATTGCGCTGAAACAGTTGGATCTAGCAGTAGAATTTAAAGGGGAGAAATTAGGAGTAATTGAAATGCGCAAGCATATAAGTTGGTATCTAAAAGGCATGAAAAATGCTAACTCTATAAAAAACACCATAAATAGGATGAATTGTAAAGAACAGATTAAAAAAGCCCTTTTAGAGTATGTAGAAAAAGAGTATAATTAAGAAAAGAGAGATAGTAAGGGTATACCAGGAGGACCTTATGAAAAGAATTGTAAGCATTAGTATAGGATCTCCATCGAGAAATCATAAAGTGGAGACACAGATTCTCGATCAAAAATTTCTGATTGAGCGAATTGGTACAGACGGGGATATTAAAAAAGCCATTGAGATAATAAAGGATCTTGATGGCAAAGTAGACGCTTTTGGCATGGGTGGAATCGATATTTATCTTTATAGTAAGAAAAAACGATATACCTTAAAATCTGCATTGCCCATCCTTAAAGCTGCTGTTAAAACTCCCATAGTAGATGGGTCTGGTTTAAAAAACACCCTAGAAAGAAGGGTGGTCAGATTTATTAATGATGAATGTGGTATTACCCTAAAAGGTAAAAAGGTATTATTAGTTTGCGGCTTAGATAGATTTGGTATGGCCGAGACATTGGAGTCTTTAGGTGGGAAGGTTACTTATGGAGACTTAATGTTTGCTTTAGGTATAAAAGTCCCAATAAATAGTTTGGCGGCACTTCATAAAATAGCAACTGTTTTTATGCCCATTGCTAGTCGGCTGCCTTTTAAAATGCTGTATCCAACTGGAAAAGATCAAAATTCTAATATACCCAAATATCATAAACATTATTATGATGCGGATATTATCGCAGGAGATTTCATATATATAAAAAAGCACATTCCAAATGAGATGGAAGGGAAAATTATCCTTACAAATACAGTTACCCTAGAGGATATAGATTTTCTAAGGGAGCGGGGAGTAAAAATGCTAATAACCTCAACCCCTGAATTAAATGGAAGATCATTTGGCACTAATGTAATGGAAGCGGTACTTCTTAGCTTACTTAACAAGAGACCAGAAGAAATATCTCCACATATTTATGAAGATTTAATAATAAAAAGTGGATTTAAACATCGTGTGGAAATATTAAATTAAGTAGTAAAGTGAGTATGAAGAAGGGAGAAGGAAAGTGAGCCGTTTTGCAATAATAGGGGACTATGACGGGGGGCACAGATATATAAATAGTCATCCAATGTTGAGATTGCTGCCTTTTAAATGGGCTGAAAAGATGATACCTAAGACAAAGGCCAGGATTACTGATATTATATATGACAAGGAGCATCAAAAAGAGCTGGGATACATAATAGATGTACCCGGTTTTTTTATTAATGAGGACAAACTAACAGGCATGGATAAAGCTAAATTGATGGAAAACATAATTTCAATATTACAGAAGAATCATATACAAGTATTAGTTTTTCCATTATGGAGACAATATCTAGCATCTGAAGATAAGTTTTATCTGAAAGAAAACTCCATAATTTTGTTAGATGGTGGTTTGCTGCGATTGATATCTTTAATAATTTCAGTTGAGAAGCTCTTAGGAATACTTAAGGCAAAGCAAAGTGAAATGGATGTAGGAATATGGGGGGCGGATAATAACATAGGAAGATTATGGGTAGAATTTTTGGCTCCATTCTTAAACTTTCTAACTATTGGTGGAGAGGATATAAAAAGCTTGGAGAGACTTAGCAATAAAACCCTATATGATACTGGTCTGTCTTGCCAAGTCACATTAGATCCAAATCAATGTCTTGTTAATAAGGATATGATTATTTTATGTTCTATCCCTCAAGGATGGGATATCTTTGATAAAAACAAAATAGTTATATTTTCCTGTGGCTTATCCCAAGATTATTTTTCTATTCATCAGAAATGCTTATCAGGTATATTAATAGAGTCGGGTTGGTTTTTATTAAACTGGGATTTAAAGCTACCAAAGGAAATAAAACCATGGAATGAAATAGGTGCATTGGAAGCAAAATTATTTGTTGTAGATGATTTGTATCAGGATATTTTATTAAACTATCAGATAAATCTAAAAAACCTTCAAAAGGTAAAAGAAATATTGATGAAATACGGTGTGAATTTCAAGGGCATGGTATCAAATAACAGAAATATAACATATGATGGTTTTCGTAAGCTTTATTTTGGGAATTGCCTTGACAAATAGAATATAGGTGCTCTATAATATATTCAATAATTTTAGAGGGATAAAGCACTGTAGCCGCTATATGCTGCATTCAGTGCTTATTGTATTAATATGCGAAATATTTTCCGCAACACCATTGGAATAAAACAAAGATAAAGGCATATATTATCATCATATCTTTTACATTATCCTAGGAAAATCTAATTAACCTTAGAAGAGATGTGTAAAAGATTTAATAATATATATAATAGAATAGGTTAAATAAAGGGGAGAATTGAATATGTTAAACAAAGAAATTATTTTGACTCATGAAGGAGTAGCAAAACTTGAGGAGGAACTAAACTATCTTAAGACTGTAAGACGAAGGGAAGTTGCTCAAAGAATAAAACAAGCTATTGCTTTTGGAGATTTAAGTGAAAATTCAGAGTATGATGAGGCCAAAAACGAGCAAGCTTTTATAGAAGGTAGAATTGTTGCTTTGGAAAACATGCTAAAAAATGTCCGGGTTATTGATGATGAGGACATAACTACTGATCGAGTGAGCATTGGATCTACTGTAAAAATATTGGATATAGAGTTTGATGAGGAATTAGAGTATACCATTGTAGGTTCTGCAGAGGCTGATCCTGGACAAAATAAAATCTCCAATGAATCTCCTGTAGGCAAGGCTTTGATTGGCAAACAAATAGGCGATATAGTTGATGTAAATGTGCCTGATGGTGTTATTCAGTTTAAAATACTTGAGATAAACAAATAAATTATTATATAATAACCTTGAAATTATTTATAATAATATTTGATTATCAGTAAAAATTGAGAAAGGTAAGGATAAAATGAGTGAAACTAGAGATGAAGGTATAATGGAAGAGAGCTTAAACGAAATTCTAAGGGTTAGAAGGGAAAAGCTTGCTAAGCTACGCGAGGCAGGCCAAGATCCTTTTAAAATAACAAAGTTCAACCCTACTCATAAATCTATTACTATACTCAATGAATTTGAGTCTCTTGAAAATCAAGAGGTAGTTGTTGCAGGACGGATTATGACAAAAAGAGTAATGGGTAAGGCTAGCTTTGCTCATATTTTGGATAGCGAAGGACAGATTCAAATTTTTGTACAAATAAATGAGTTGGGTAAAGAAGCCTATGAAGATTTTAAAGCTCTGGATATTGGTGATATCATAGGCGTAAAAGGAGATGTCTTTAGAACTAAAAAGGGAGAAATTTCTGTAAGAGCTAAAGAGATTACTCTTTTATCAAAGTCATTGCAACCTTTGCCAGAAAAATGGCATGGGCTAAAGGATACGGACCTTCGATACAGGCATAGACATGTGGATTTGATAGTTAATCCCGATGTTAAAAAGACTTTTATTATTCGTTCTAAAGTAATACAGCAGATTCGCAACTATTTGGACGCTAGAGGATTTATAGAGGTAGACACGCCTATTTTGCATAATACAGCTGGCGGAGCAGCAGCTAGGCCTTTTATTACCCACCATAATACCCTGGATATGGATATGTATTTGCGTATCGCTACTGAATTACACCTAAAGAGACTTATAATAGGTGGTTTTGATAAGGTATATGAAATGGGACGTATTTTCCGTAATGAAGGAATGTCTATAAAGCATAATCCAGAGTTTACTACCATTGAACTCTATCAGGCTTATGCAGACTATGAAGATATGATGAATTTAACTGAGGATATGATAGCCACCGTAGCGAAGGAAGTATTGGGTACTACACAGATTGAGTATCAAGGACAACCTGTAGATTTGACACCTCCTTGGAATCGTATGACCATGGTAGACGCCGTTAAGAAATATACAGGTGTTGATTTCGACTCCTTTACAGAAGGTGAGGAAGCAGCTAAAGCCTTAAAAGAAATTGGCATAGATATAGATAAGCCTGTTACTTGGGGTGAGGCATTAAATATAGCTTTTGAAGAAAAGGTAGAGGAAAAATTAATTCAGCCCACCTTTATCATAAATTATCCAATTGAGATCTCGCCTTTGGCAAAAAGGATGAACGACGATCCTCGTCTCACATATAGATTTGAACTTTTTATAACGGGACGAGAGTTGGCTAATGCATTTAGTGAGCTAAACGATCCCATAGACCAGAAGGAGAGGTTTATTGAACAGGCTAAACAAAGAGCTGCCGGAGATGAAGAAGCTCATATGATGGACGAAGATTTTGTAAACGCATTGGAGATAGGAATGCCGCCTACAGGAGGATTAGGCATAGGTATAGATCGTCTTATTATGCTGTTGACTGATTCATATTCCATACGAGATGTTATTCTATTCCCTACCATGAAGCCAAGAGATTAATAAAATGTGAATAAAGTGTAAATTATGTAGCCGGGGAAGGCCCGGCTACTTGTTCGTTTTTGGGATTTATTTTATAATTGTAATAATGAGCGGTTGTGCATATAATTTTGATTTTTTATTAAATTTTTAATATATGGCTATTTAGAGCTTTTGTTGTAAAGGTGGGGTATAATGTATCGAGTTCAAATAAGCAGAGAACGAGTGAGGAACCATATACAGTATGATTGGTGGAAATATTTAGCTGCAATTCTTATTACAATTTTCTTATGGAATATAATAACTACTATCACAAAACCTAAAACACCAGACGATAAGAAAATAGAGATTTTTCTTGTAGGAGAATATGTATTACCGGAACTCATGGAAAGCTTGTCTAATGATATAAAGGAAGACTTCCCTCATTTGTTGGAGGTTAATGTAAATAATATTCCCTTAGGCGGAGAAGATATGCAAATGGATTATGTGGGAAGACAAAAATTAATGGTCATGCTGGGTAGTCAAACAGGAGACTTATACGCTTTTAGCAAAGAGGAATTTGAAAAAATTGTTGAACAAGGAGGATTTCTTCCTTTAGACGATTTTATTAATGAAAATAAGGATTTAATAGATCAAGATAAGTTGGAAAAATACAAGGTTACTTATGTGAAAAATGAGACTGAGGTAGTTGAAGAACACTATTATGGTATACCAATAAGCGATTTAAAATTATTTAACAATACAGGTTATGATGTATCTGACAAGATAATAGGTATAATGGCTTATAGTAGAAACCAAGAGAATGCTTTCGAAGTTCTAAAATGGATACTAAATGAAGGTGAATTAAAATAAATTTTATAATTTAAGGGAAAGCTTATGTTTAACAAGCTTTCCCTTAAATATAGCTTGCTTATTAAAAATCAAAGTTGACAAATATAAAAGCAATGTGCTATTATTTAATTCCCAAACAAAATATAATGGGAATTAAAGATGATAAAAATTTTAGAAAGCTTATTGACATAATATATTCTGTATGCTAATATATATTTTGCTGTCAGACATAACTGTCACAGCTAATAAAAAAGAAAATAAAAAAAGTTGTTGACAAAGTCAAAAAGATTTG
>Ga0209537_1003764_pt1 | contig 13575 bp, 12 predicted proteins | sample BioPla4DNA1_FD_187698 | JGI IMG/M metagenome (GOLD analysis project Ga0209537, IMG submission 187698) | Biogas fermentation microbial communities from Germany - Plant 4 DNA1 (SPAdes) (version 2) | ecosystem: Engineered > Bioreactor > Anaerobic > Digestate | place: Bielefeld, North...
AAAAGGGAATGCCTGTTTTGGTATGCCCTTGTTGTAATGCAGATTTTTATTTTACTGGTGACAGTGAAAAGCAATAGAGTGGCTATCGCCACTCTATTGAGAGTCCCCGTTAGGGGATTTTTTTATTAAAAATTAATCACATTAACATTGTTATTAAATGTGTTTAAAAATGTCGATTAATGCAGTAAAAAAAAATACGAAAAAATCAGCGTTTATAAAGGAAATTTACTATTTTTATAGAATATTATATAATAAGAGAAGAAAGGATAGAAATATGGTGGCAAACTATTGAAAATTTTGTATTTTAGAGTATAATTAGATGCACAAGGGATAGAATTAAAACTTTTACCAAGTAATTTATATGCCTTTGCTTTCAAGGGAGTCTTTTGCTTGGACTGCAAAATGTTAACATGAAGGTTGAAAGGTAAAAGTTATCTGTATAACAATATATTGAACATGAGGGGAATGGCATATGTCTTTAGCGTTTAAAAAGAAATTAGGTAACATCTTAGTTGAAAGTGGAAAAATTTCTGAAGTACAACTTATGCAGGCTTTAGATAAGCAGAAAAATACAAAAAAGAAGCTTGGTGAAGTTTTAATTGAGGAAGGACTAATTACAGAAGAAGAAATATTTGAAGTTCTTCGACTTCAGTTAGGATTTAATCGAGTATATCTAGATGGGATGGTTATTGACGAGGAAGTAATAAAGAAAGTACCATTAGCCATAGCTAAAAAGTATACCCTAATACCATTTGAATTGAATGGATATGTATTAAGTGTAGCAATGGAAGATCCATTGAACTTCTTTGCTGCAGACGATGTCAGGATAACTTCTGGTTGCGAAGTCCAAATATTTTTGGCAACAAAATCAGAAATTAACAAAGCTATAGATAAATACTATTCTGGGCAAAATGTAGCCGAGGCTGCAGAAGAGCTTTCCAAGCAAAATGAAATGTCTGCTGAAGAAAAAGAAAAGCAAATGAAAGAGGCTATGGCAGAAGAGGAAATCAATAATGCTCCTATAGTAAAATTGGTTGACTCTATCTTGAAGGATGCGATAAAGGCTAGAACCAGTGATATTCATATAGAACCCTTTGATAATTATGTAAAGATTAGATACAGAATAGATGGCCAGCTTCATGAAAAGCAAAGATTGTCTAAGGATTCCCTTGCATCTTTAGTAACTAGAATAAAGATACTTTCAAATTTAAATATAGCTGAAAAAAGAATACCTCAAGACGGAAGAATTAAGATGAAGTCAGACAATAAAGAGATTGACATGAGAGTATCTGTGCTTCCAACCATATATGGAGAAAAAATAGTTATTAGAATACTAAATACTAATAACTTTAATATAACGAAGGAGCAATTAGGAATGGATCCTGATGATTTAGAAAAGCTAGATAGAATTATTCAGGCTCCATATGGAATTATACTAGCTACAGGACCTACTGGAAGCGGTAAATCTACAACCTTATATTCTATACTAAAAGAACTAAATAGAGATGATGTTAATATTGTAACCGTTGAAGACCCTGTAGAATATATGCTGGAAGGAGTTAACCAAGTAAATGTAAATGCAAAGGCTGGCTTAACATTTGCATCTGGTTTACGTTCTATTCTTAGACAAGACCCTGACATTGTAATGATTGGAGAAATAAGAGATAGTGAAACAGCAGAGATAGCCATAAGAGCAGCGATAACTGGTCACGTAGTTTTAAGTACTATTCATACCAACGATGCTCCATCAACGGTAGTTAGATTGATGGACATGGGAATTCAATCTTATTTAGTTGGAAGCTCTGTAGTTGGTATTATAGCCCAACGTCTAGTGAGAAGAATATGTCCTCATTGTGCCGAAGAGTATACTGCATCAGATTACGAAAAAAGAATTCTTGGAGTGGATCCTAGTGAAGATATTAAGCTTTATCGCGGTGTAGGTTGTTTGAAATGTGATGAGACAGGCTATTCAGGTAGATTAGGTGTATATGAAATTTTGGAGGTTACAAAGGAGATTAGAGATCTTATAACTAAAAAGGCAGACGTTGAAGAAATAAAACAAGCAGCTATACGAAATGGAATGAAAACTATAAGAAAGGCCTGTGAAAATCTTGTGCTAAATGGTAGAACTACTATTGATGAGCTTATTCGAACAGCTTTTGTAAAGGAATAGGAGGTGAAATAGATGCCAATTTTTCAATATGAAGCTAAACTTCTTAATGGTGAAATTAAAAAGGGAAAGATAGATGCGGTAGATGAAAATGCAGTTAGAACAGCTTTAAGGGCTATGAATTGTTATCCGCTAATGATAAAAGAAGAGGGTAAGGGAAATATCGATTTAGGAAAGTTTGCCTCCGTGAAAACCAAGGATATAGCGATATTTTGTAGAAAGTTTTCCTATATTCTTGTATCAGGTATGAATATTGTAAAAGCTCTGGAAATACTCAAGGATGAGACAGAAAATAGAAAGCTGGCTGAAGCAGTTACTATGTTATATGATGATGTGCAAAAAGGTCGAGGACTATCAGTTTCTATGAAAAATTATAGTGTATTTCCAGAGATGCTTGTTAATATGGTGGCTGTTGGAGAAGCTAGTGGTAACTTGGATGGAATTATGGTAAGAATGGCGGATTATTACGATAAGGAATTTGAACAAAGTCAAAAAGTTAAGCAAGCTATGACCTATCCTGTAATAATTGCAATAGTGGCCATAATTGTAGTAAATCTTTTGATAATATTTGTATTACCCAAGCTTCTTGGATCAATGATGGAAGAACCTGACAGCTTACCTTTGTCTACTCAAATACTTTTGGGAATTAGCAACTTTATGAGAACTTATTGGTACATTATATTGTTTGTTGTTGCGGCATTGATTGCATTGATTAAAATAAGAAAGAAGAATGAAAAAAGTATAGAAAGAGATAGAACTAAGTTAAGGATCCCCATATTTGGTAAGTTATCCTTAAAGGTAGCACAGGCAAAGTTTGCCAGAACTTTTGGAATGTTACTTAGTAGTGGGTTACCAGTCATAGAAAGCATGGAAATTTCATCTAGGGTATTAGGAAATAAGTATTTGGAATTTTTATTAGAGCAATGCGTGGAGGATGTAAAAAGAGGAGTTTCTATAAGTGCTTCTCTAAAGGCAAAAAATGTTTTTTCAACAATGTTGATTCAAATGATAAAAATTGGTGAAGAATCTGGTACCTTAGACGATATATTAAGTAAAACTGCAGTTTTTTATGACAAGGAGGCAGAAACAGCTACCGCACAAATGACTACTATGATAGAACCGTTAATAATAATAGTGTTAGCTGTAGTGGTGGGTTTTATAATACTCTCCATAATACTTCCAATGTATGATTCCTTTGAAGCTATTTCAAACATTATTAAGATTTATTTCTTAACATATTAATTAAGTTAAAAATTAAAATTTATATAAATTTAAGGAGGAGTTATTATGAAAAAAATTAAAAAAACAAAGAAAGGTTTTACACTTGTAGAATTAATTGCCGTTATAGCTATATTAGCTATATTAGGAGCAGTGTTGATTCCTAGAATTGGTGGATATCAACAGAAGGCTAGAAAATCCAATCTACAATCAAGTGCAAAAACAATAATAAATGCTATACATGCCTATAATGCAGACAAAACAGGAACTGAGTCAGATAAAGACCCAATAAAAGACGACATGTCTGTTGAAGAGGCTGTAAATGCGATAAATGATGAAGTAAGCACAACAGTAATAAAGACAAGTGGAGATGCTTATGAAACATTAAAAGGCATATCAGTGGGTCAGTTAGTAACTGTGTCAACTGGAAACTTCTCGTTAAATAAAGATGGTAGCATTAACGAAGAATCGATTGTTGAAGGAAGTATTGATGATTAGTTGAATATACTTAATTTAGTTGAGTTTTGTTAGTATGATATGGATTTTAGTAAATCCATATCATACTAATATATATAAAGTATTACATGAAGGAGAAAAATATGAAAAGAAAAGGCTTTACATTAATTGAGCTCATAGCTGTTATAGCTATTTTAGCAATTTTAGGAGCTGTATTAGTGCCAAGAATAGGTGGTTATCAGGCTAGAGCTAGAAAGAGCCAGCTACAGCATAGTGCTAGAAATATTGTGCATGCTGTTCAAGCTTATAATTCAGACAAAATGGACAGAAAATCAGTAGATATTGTGATTACAGAAAAGGTAATAGACTCTGATAAGGTTGAAGATATTGTAGTAAAGGCCATTAATGAAGAAGTTAAACAAGAAATCATAAGAGAATCAGGATATGCGTATGAGAAATTAAAGAATTTAACATTAAGTCAGGTAATTGGAGTTTCTAATTCAAAGTTCTCTTTAAATTCTGATGGCAGCATTAACGAAGAATCGATTGTTGAAGGAAGTATTGATGATTTATAATGAGGTTGAAAAAGTTTGCTACTGTACTTGATTGAAGTACTTAGCAATTAATATATATTTCAATTAATAAAAAATAACAGCCAGGTAAGGATGGTGTAATGCTTTGAGTAAGGATATTATTTCTATAGATATTGGAAACAAGTACACAAAAATTATTGTTGGTAATACTACTAGGATTCTAAGTTTTGATCGGGAATTAACACCTCAAGGATCAGTCTATGAAGATGGATTATATGATATCAACTCTTTAGGTGCTTTAATAAAATCAATGTTGACAAAAAGGAACATATATATAAAGGATGCTTGCTTTGTAATAAGAGGAAGAGATATAGTTATTAGGCATGTAGAAGTACCATTAATGACAATAGACAAGCTTGATGCAGCAGTTGTGTGGGAAATAACTCAACACTTACCAGAATTAGCTTCTGATTATTATATTGATTATCAAATAGTAAATCGAACTACAGTTAAGAGTGACAAGGTTTACAAGGCAATGGTAGTTGCGGCACCTAAAAAGAAGATTGATAAATATCTACAGTTAGCTAGTCTTTTAGATTTAAAGGTAAAGGCTATAGATGTAGCAGCTAATTCCATATCAAGGGTTTTTGCAGGTGTATATCATTTTAATAAGAATCTTGAAAGTATTGGGATATTAGACATAGGCGCTGTGAGTACCAGTATAAGTATCTTGGATAAAGGAAGTTTGTTTATTGAAAGAGAAATTCCTATTGGTATTAGTCAGATGGCAGAATCATTTGGATCAAATTTTACAAATGACCCAGACAAGTATCATGAGAATTTTATAACTAAATTTAATTTACTGAACGCACAAGCAGATAATAGTGCTCAGGGAAAAATTAAGGCTATGTTTGACAACTTAATGGAAGTTCTCCAAAAGGTAACATCCTTCTACAGGGGTGGTAACTATGAAAAAAAGCTGGATCATGTTTTTCTACTTGGTGCAGGTTGCGAAGTGTATGGTATAGAAAAGTATGTGAAAGAGTCCATAGGTGCAGAGGCTAGATCCCTAATGTCAATGGATGAACTGTATTTAAAGATACAGGTTCCTTATGGCTTTGATGCTAGATTTTACAGCAATTGCTTAGGTATGCTATTAAGGGATAAAACTCATGGTTTGAATTTACTTCCTGAAAAGATGAAGAAATCAAAGGCGCAAATGCAAACTACTAGAAAAATTACAACACTTGCTATAACAGCTTCTTTATTGGTAGTTGCTATAAGTGCTAGTATATTTGGTTACTATGTACTTGTTAATAATGAAAATAATGAACTAGAAAGAAAGATTGCATCTATGTCAGTGGTGCAAAAGGAAAATATTAGCTTAAATAAGGAACTAGCAGAATATACAAACTATAATAATATGGCTAATACACTAACTTCTGGTAAGGTGATAGTGTCTGATAAAGTTTATAATTTAAAAGACTATAAACCAGATGATGTTCTTTTTCAATCAGTAGTTTATAACAATGGAAATTACACTATTTCAGCTATAACACCAAATTATGAATCCATTTCTGCTATGACAGCTATGCTACAAATGTCGAACGAATATAGAAATAGTAAGATTAAGGATGTTAAGTTAATAGATCAGAACTATACCTTTACTATAGTAATTAGAGGTGAACAAAATGAAAAATCTATCTAGGAGCGATAAATTAATACTTGTAGGGTTAGGTTTTTTACTCGTGATATTTCTTTATTATCAGTTTTTACTTAGTCCTTTGTTGGATAATATTACTGAAAAAAAACTTGCAATTAAGGAAAATAAAATTACGTTAGGGATGCTAGAAATGATGGAAATAAATAATAGGACAATGAAAAAAAAGATAAATGAGGAAAAAGCAAAGTATGAAGAATTCACTAAATCATTGCCTATTGAATTAAGAGATCCTGAAATACAGAGGTTTTTAAATGCGAGCGCAGAAGCCTTTAATATAAAGATTTTAAGCACTGGTTACAGTGAGGGTGCTGATGTAGTACTTGTAAATAAAGAAGAAGAAAAATCAAAATCAAAAGAGGATGAATTAACAAGTGAAAAGGGTAAGTTAAAGTTGGTGTCAGTAACTGTTAACATGGAAGGCAGTTATTTGGATATAATGAGATACATTTATCATTTAGAAAGCTTCGATGAAAAAGATAATAATATAAGTGAATTAGCTGTAAATCTTCCTGAAACAATTGAAAACAATATTAGAATAAATGAAGTTATGAGTATTAATATTGTTAAAAGGAAGAAAACTGATGACTCAGAAACCAGTGATAAAGTAAATGCAGCGATAGTTATCAATTATTATTATGTTACTGGTGATGAGGAAGATAAAAAGAATATCGAATACGAAATACCAGTTCCTGCTGGTAAAGGTAATAATCTCTTTAATTAAGGAGGTGGCTGTTATAAAAAGGAAGAAAGGCTTTACTATTGTGGAGCTAATAGTAGCTGTAGCTATAATTTTAATTAGTTTGCAAGCTGTAACCATAGCTGTTAGAGCCTCCTCTAAAATGTGGGAAATTTCTAATAGAAAATTAGATGTTAGTACTTTTAATCAATCTATTAGTCAGAATATAAAAAATAGGGGTAGAAGCTATATAAAGGATATTTATAAGGCTAGAAGTACTCCGGCAGGGAACACTATAAGATTCTGTATATATTTTAATGATAATAGTGGAATAGCCCCCTATTTTGAAGGAAGTCTCAAGAAAAATGATGGAACTTTTAAATTCACATTTGGCTCTGTAACTGATTTTGAAGGTTGCAAAGATAAAAGCAATGGCGAAAATTACGGAGCATTAGTAATAATAAGTGAATCAAGGGATACGGATAATTATTCTGTTTATAAGTTAGAAGTTACAGTATGGGACTTAACTAAAAATGGTGAATATAAATCATACTCATCCTTTTATATAGGAGGTTAGATATATGTTAAGAATAAAAAAAAAGGGAGTAACCATCATAGAACTAATCATAGTATTAGGACTTACTCCTATAGTTTTAAGTTTAATATTTGATATTATAACTTCACTATACAGGATGAGTGACATTGAGATGAGACGTTCTAATGCTACTGAGCAGGCTAAGACATATATTACAATGATTAGTAATGATTTAAAAAATGCTAGAAGATATTTAGATTCCGATGAAATAATAGATGTTGACGTTTTGAATAGTGTTGTTCCTCCGGGTGGGAAACCAGTAGTATATATAGAATCCTTTGATGATAAGAGATACATGTATGTAATGGCACCAACTCTGGATGGAAAATTTGATCTTCAAAGAATAGTATTTTCAAATGATGTTACTCAAAATACTTATAAAGCAAAAAAAATTACTAAACTTAATGGTACTGAGGATTATGACAAAGAATATGTGGATAAATCTGTTTTTGAAAAATGTAAAGCTGATACGAGAAATGTAGTACTTGACTCTATTAATCTAAACTCACCATTTCTAAAAGGAGCTGACTTAACAGAATATCATAATGAATTTTTGTATTATGATAACTTTGACTATAAAACCTTACTTTTTGTAAGTACAGTCCATAATGAAGATAAAAAATACTATAAAGTCGAGTTGGAACAAATATATGTATATGACACTGCGATTGATAGTACTACAACACTTATGAAATATGTAGAGGATGCTAAGGTAACTAGAAATCCAAAAGAAAGTAAATTAACTAGCGTATATGTAAAGGCAGAAGACCGGGGTAAAATTAAAGAGATTTCTTCTGATGTGTATGTTTTTACACAATCATAGGAGGTTATAATGAAAAGAAAAAGAAAAGGGTATGCACTATTGCTTGCAATTGAAGCATTGTTTATTTTTACTATGTTGGCAACGGTAATTGTATCACTAGCGGCTGCTAGCTATAAGAGTTCTGTACGAAAGGAAAAATTGGAGAAATTGAAATTAAAGTCAGAAAGTGCTATTGAGATACAATATACTTACTTAAAAGATTATATTATGAAAAATCCAATAGTATTAGTGGATAGTTCTAAGTATGATATAGATGCGATTAAAACAGTAAATGTTACTGATGAAGGCATAAGAATAACTACAACTATATCTAATGAAGCAAATGTAAAGGATGTACCAACTGGAAGAAAGGTCGATTGTCTAAAAATAGAAGCACAGGCTCAGTTTCTAAATAAAGAAGGTGAGGGTGAAGGGAGAATATTAAAGACTACAGTATATATAGATAAGGATTCTATATATAACGAATATTTTGAAAGAATATTTAAGAGTTCTTTTACTACATCTCCAAAAGAGCCTCTAACCTATGATGGGGATATCGAAAGTGGTTTTTCAATTTACAATTCAGTTGAGCTGATTGGTAGTGGTAATATGCTACTTCAAGGTACAATTAGCTTAAATCCAGGTAGAGTGGATATTGATGAAGGCGAAGTCCTTGTAAAGTCCCCGGAAAAACTAAAATTCAGTTCAAATAATCGTTTTGAAGAAGAAAGTAGAATTAGTAGAGTTGAAGGAAATGAAGGATTTGATATTCCACAATGGGTAAGTAGAAATACTAACTATCTCTACTTTTGTGATATTTTAGATCAAACAACTCTTGGAGCTAAACCTATTGCTATATATACACCTGGTGTAATACCTATTGATATGAATTCACTTGAATTTTTGGATATTGATAATACTAGTTCTAATTCTGATATTCAAAATACTGTTACCTATAAAGTAAGAAGTGATACTGATCCGATTTCGTTTCAATATCTAATTAATGGGGATAATAGGCAAGGAGATATAGAAGGACTTTATCCAGTTATTATTGAGAAATTAACTAGCTTGTATCCGGATTTGGGAGCAGATGCGGTATTAAGATTTGGAGAATTTTATAAGGTGTTATTGATTGATGGTGATTTGATAATTGAAAATGATAAAGAATTTCTTTACAATAATTATGTAATTTATTGTAGCGGTAAAGTTACTTTCGAAGGAGATGCTTATTTTTATAATAGTAGTATATTTGCTAAAGAGATAGAACTTAATAATGGAAAAGTAATTTTTAATGGTATAAATACTAGACGTTCATCTGAAAAAGAAGTAGGAAACAGACATTTAACAGACTTTAGTAACAAAAATAAGGGAGCAATAAGTTCATATCTACTTAAAAATCTAGCCAATTACGGTGACTATCTAAAATTTAGAGTTGTTAAATGGGAGCAACAGTAGAGGCTTAAAACAATAGAACAGATTATTAAGAAATATTAAGGAGGAAACTAAAGAAATGAGAAATAGAAATATGTTAAAAATAGTCGGCGCTATTATAATAGTTGCAGTAATTGGTGTTATAATCCTTCTTAGTAATAGAAAAGATAAGAAAGTTCAGTCCTTTATAACTGACAAAAGTGCTATAGGTTTGTATCATGTTTGGACAATAAATTTTGATAAGGAACTTGATAATGAAGAAATTGAAGGTACAACTATCGTAATAAAGAATTCAAAGGGTGAGGAAGTGGAGTGTTATTGGACAACTAGTCCTAATGTCAAAAGCATTACGGTTAGGCCGCCAATGGATGGATATGTAGCAGATGAAGAATATAGCTTGTATATAAAATCTCCAGTTAGCTTTACAGTAAATGGAGAGAAGAACACAGAAATGACCATTACCTTCACTCCCAAAATTATATATGAAGATAAAAAGGTAGTTATAGAGGATAAGAATCTTGAAAAGCAAATTAGAGAATTGATTGATAAACCCGAAGGTGATTTATACATTAGTGATGTTGAAAGTATAACGATGCTTGTTGTAAATAATTGCGAAATTGAAAGTATAAAAGGAATAGAGTACTTAGTTAATCTTCGAGAACTTTATATTGATGTTAACAATGTTAGCGACATAACTCCATTAGCAGGATTGACCTACTTGGAAAAGTTAGGTTTATCCTACAATAAAATAACAGATATAAGTGTTCTTAAAGGAATGAAATTGAAATATCTAGCTTTAAAAGGTAATAATATTACGGACTATAGTCCAGTAGAAAGTATTTATGATGACTTACAGTGGAAGGACTTTAATTTAGATTAAATTACGTTGGTATCATTAAATTTATGATACAAAAATTTATTAGAAAAGGAGGGAAAAAACCAATGCAATCTGTAAAGAAAGCTATTTCAGCTGTTGTAGCATCTCTTGTATTAGCTTCAAGTATTATATTCCAAGCTAATGTTACGGCTAAAGCTGGCACTACTGATAAAAACAATGGTGATTGGTCCAAGCCCAGAGTAACTTTAAGGGATACAGACGAGGCAGAGTTAATGGTAAGGGTTGGAGACATAGATAACTTTGGTGTACCATGGGGTGGAATAAATCCATTTAGTGGCAATGAAACAGCAGCACATTCTTACCCTTATAAGCCGGAATCTGATGATCCAGAGGGAACTGATAGGATTATGGTTGTAAGCGGTTATAGAAAAGGCTATGCAACTGATGGTTATACAGATAGTACCTATGGACGAGAAGGTTATGATACTACGGTTAAACCAGTAACTCTTACCTATGACCTAAAAGGGAAAGAGGTTAAAAATGCCTATATCCAGATGTTTGTAGATGATGTTCAGCCAACAAAATTTGAAATTGTAAATGGTGAAGAAATTAATAGAGGAAGAGACGGATTTTCCAAGGTTAGCCGTAACGTTTATCAGGTTACTTTAAGCTACAAGAAAGGTAATATAACAATAACTGAAAGAATTCCAAGCTTTGAAACAGTTGTTAATGCTCTAGACCAGCACGGTCCTATCGGTAAATTAATTACTTTAGTTGTACCTGAAGACAAATTACACTTTATTCAAAATGGTGGTAAAGGGCTAAGCATAAAGTTAGATGACCCAGTAAATCATACAGGTGATGGTTATGCAATCGATTTTGTAAAACTATTGATAAACAAAAAGGATGACTATACTGAAAATAATGGAACAGTAAAAGGTGCAGTTTATGAAGCTAAATATGTAGGCGACAATTTAGTACTTGACAGGTCTAAGCCTATTAGTGGCGCAAAAGTGACTATTAGTGGAGTAAAAGATCCGATAATAACAAACAGTAAAGGCGAATATATTTCCGATAAAGTACCTGCTGGACAAGTAGCTGTTACAGCTGAAAAAGAAGGTTATGCAACAAGGACTGTTATTATACAAACTCTTGTAGCAAAAGATGTTGTTACTCAGGATATTGGGCTTATTAACGTGATACCACCTAATACTCCAATTATATCTGTTAGTACAGAAAGAATTACAAATCAAGATATAACTGTAACAATTAGCTATCCAGAAGGTTATAAGGACAAGTTATACAGAATAGATGGTGGTACATGGAAGGAGTATAAAGGACCATTTACCGTATCTAAAAACTGTATGATAGAGGCACAGTCTAAAGAAGAAAGAAAAGTTGAAAATGGTAAAACTGTATTGTTGGAGAGTCCAATAGCTAAAAAGAAGATAAACAATATTGATAAAGATGCTCCGACAGGTAGAGTTATAGTTGACAATTCTAATCCTATTAGACCAGTCTTAAGGTTAGAATTAGATCCAGGTAGTGAAGATTCAGAAATCATACCGCCTGGTAATACAGTAGTATATGATGGAAGAACTTATACTATAGTTGGATCTTATATTAAACTTGGAGATGATACAATAGCAACTATTAGTGCAGATGGTAAATCCGTTACTTGCTTTGTTGATTTCGGATATACCTTCAGATTCAAAGATGAGGCTGGTAATATTGGTACTGCTTATGGCGAATCTAATTTATCATGGAAAGAGCCATTAAAAGACAGATAAAAGGCTATATGAAGGAACTGTAGACAATAAGTCTTCAGTTCCTTTTTCAGTGCGTCCAGCATGGGCGATAACTTGTCGGTGAAAGTCCGCTGTGGGCGTGGTAGTGGGAACCACTAGCCAAAGGCAAGGGTGTCTGTCGTGAGGCAGAATCTGAAGGAAGGCGGAGGCAAAGTCCCGGTCTGATGAATAAGAACCACATACAAGGCCGACTGGAGGTAGGTGAGTTTGCTAAGCAAAGCCCAACACTACCCGAGGCTCCTACGGTAAATGCGGCAGATATATGGGATGAAGGTTATCGTTCTTACCCGGGGAGGTCTCATGGACATGCTTTTAGATGTATTTCGAAGCAAGATTGAAACAAGATTTATCATTAGAAGTCATAGTACTATACTAAACCCGTTAGCGAGGGAAGGACTGAACATTAGGAGGTGTCAAAGTTTGAAAGTTTCGAGAGATACTCAACGATTGCAGAAAACTCAATATGGAGGCTTTAATGCGGACAATAGGATGATATCCGAAGCTAAGCAAGGAGGGCATAGAGTATCTCTAGCAACTGAGAACCGAGATTCCAATGTACTTGCATATGGTACCCTTGAACGTATACTTGCTAGAGAAAATATGTTGCAGGCATACGCATGAGTTGTTTCTAACAATGGAAGCAATGGAGTTGATAAGATGGAAGTTTATGAACTTAAGCAATTCATACAATCGAATTGGCATACTATTAAGGAACAACTCCTTCAAGGTACATACAAACCTAAACCAGTCAGAAGAGAAGAAATTCCGAAACCAGACGGTGGAGTAAGACTTTTAGGAATACCGACAGCGTTGGATAGGTTAATTCAACAAGCTACAACTAACTGTAAATTTTGATGAAGACTTTTCTAGAAGTAATTATAGTTTTAGGAGATTTATCAGTGCTCACGACGCAGTATTACAGGCAAATCAATATATATCCGAAGGATATAGATGGGTTGTAGATATTGACTTGGAAAAATTCTTTGACAAAGTAAATCATGACATTTTGATGTCAAGGGTTGCAAGGAAAGTTAAGGATAAAAGAGTACTTAAATTAATTAGGTTATATCTTGAATCCAGAATAATGTCTAACGGAATTATAGTAAGAAGCGAAGAAGGTACTCCACAAGGATGACCTCTGAGCCCGATCCTTGCAAATATTACATAGAGAAATTAAAAATAAATATAGAAATTTACAGTAAAATTGAATATAATTCATAAAACTGTCAAGAATTGAAATGACTAAATAATCAAGGAGGACAGTTTTATGTTTAAAGAATCAAAAAGTAAGGTAAACTCAAAAAACAGAAAAACCATGACTACTA
>Ga0209537_1003768_pt1 | contig 13561 bp, 12 predicted proteins | sample BioPla4DNA1_FD_187698 | JGI IMG/M metagenome (GOLD analysis project Ga0209537, IMG submission 187698) | Biogas fermentation microbial communities from Germany - Plant 4 DNA1 (SPAdes) (version 2) | ecosystem: Engineered > Bioreactor > Anaerobic > Digestate | place: Bielefeld, North...
TTGACACAATCGGATTTGGGCCTGCGCTTCCCTGTTGCATGTGCCCCGCAGGGAGATGCCTGACGTGTTGGAGCGGTTGACCAGGGCCATGAAACCCGGCGGCGTGCTTTATGCCTCTTTCAAGTACGGGGACTGGGAAGGGGAGAGGAACGGCCGCTTTTTCAACGATTATGACGAGAGGTCTTTCCAGCTCTTGCTGCGCAACCATCCCGATCTGCAACTGGTCTCTTTCCGGGTTAGCGAGGACGTGCGGCCGGACAGGGCGGGGGAGAAGTGGCTGAATGTGCTGGTGAGAAGAGTAAGATGAAATTTTCATCCAAAATGCTCTTCAACTATGAAATTTAGCTGCTGGGCTATCTCAGCAAAGCTACAGTTCAAATCCAGTGTACGTACGCTGATTTTGTTGCCGCTCATAAGATAAGTATTGTCTAATTGGGTGGCATCGTCGGTTCTGGCATACAGGAGCATGCCGGAAACCTCATGGGGATCGTTTTTATAACCGGCAGTTTTGTTTTTTACATAAGTAAAAATCTGGTACAGGTGGGCGGAGTGCAACTTATGAATATCATATTGCACTTGAGTGGTATGGGCATAGTATTTGGCATCAATTATTAGTACTTTTTTTCCGTGGGAGAGCGTGATATCACTCTGCATAATGGGCAGCATCGCAGCCATCCCGTCATCTAGCGCCCATGGAATTTGTGATGCCGCCACCTTTAATCCAGGGCACTCTTGGCGGTAGTATTCAAAAATAAACTTTTCGAATAAATGGCACATACGCTGTTCATCAATAAAAGATGCCAGTCGATACTCGCCTTGATCGGTTGTTAAGAGCATACCATTGATGATTAGCTGGCAAATATAAATAAGCAAGCGATATGTCTGGTTATTACGCTGGAATTGAATTGACGACCATTTGATTGACGCGGGCTTAATTGCATCCACGTTTGCGAAAAAAAGCATTTCTTTTTTGAGGTCATCCTTATATTTTGTGTCCACCTTTGCATGGCGCAAAAGAAGCATCACTGTGGTCTTCAAAATCTGGTTGAGGAGGTTATTCTCGGACAGTTCATCATACTCGCAGGTAAGAACTGGCTTGCGGGAGATTTTCTTTTTTATGGTGCCGGGCATATTGATTTTACCGCGCATCACTTCCAAATCATCCAGGCGATTTATGTACTCGCGGTAAAGCCCCTGTTTTAATTGCTGTCCAATACCTTTGGCGAGAATGGCCGCCAAGAGGTTATGGATGTTTTCAAACTCTTCAACGGCAATGTCTTCATAATTTGACTGGTTTAGCGCCTTAAAGGCATAGGACAACATATAGTAGATATTTTTGATGAAATTGTTTTTTTGCTTGCTCATTCAAATACACCACGGAGGTTATTTTCCCACCGCCGATACTTTTCCCGATCGTCAAACCAGTATTCATTTAGCATCGGCAGAATATCATATTCCACTATTGCTCTTAACCACTCCTCTGTGCAACTGTCAGCTCCGCAAAAATAGCTGTGGCCAATACAGAAGCCATCGCCCAAGGATTTATCCATTTTGATCTCTTTATTCAGTTCCTTTATCACAGATACAAGCTCATCGAAAGTCTCGTTATTTAGAGCTTTCTGATATGAGATGAATCCATCGGAATCGAAACCGGGTTCAATCTCAAAGAAGCTGAAACGCCGGCGGAGCGCATAATCAATCATTGCCAGACTGCGGTCAGCCGTATTCATCATCCCGATGATATAGAGGTTCTTTGGTACAGTAAACGCTAGTCCGCTATAGGCAAGAGTAACCTTTTCCCCTCTATAATCACGTTCGATCAGCATGAGAAGCTCTCCGAATATTTTACTCAGGTTGCCACGATTGATCTCGTCAATAATAAAGAAGTAGTCCTGATCAGGGTGATTTGCAGCCTTTTGGCAGAAGCGATAGAAAATGCCGTATTTTAATTCGAAACCATCTTCCACCGGCTTGTAGCCCATTATGAAATCTTCGTACGAGTAGTTCTGATGGAATTGTACAAACTCTATTCTATTCTCATCTTTTTCTCCCATGATCGAGTAAGCAAGGCGTTTAGCAGAGAAGGTCTTGCCCACGCCAGGCGGGCCCATTAAGATAATGTTTTTCTTGTTCCGGAGGACAGAGACCAACATATCGTAGCGGCTTTCCGTCATAAAAACTTCATTTAAAAAGTCTTCTTTACTGTACTTATCAGCAGGTTCTCCTGTAGTGATTGGATTTTCCTCACGAATTAGGTCAAGAATGAAATCGTATTCACCCTTGGTCAGTTTAAACAGACTACCTTGCGGGTTAATGAAGTACTCCATTCGCTCCAGTTCAGGGCAGTTCTTTAACGTCGCATAATCAATCGGAGAAGTCAGTCCTTCGGTTTTTTCAAAATATATCCTTTCCCCGTCTTGTTCGGCACTGATTTTCCCGAGTGCTACAATTTGCTTCACCGGACGAGACTCGTAACAAATAATCAGGTCTCCGGCTTTTGCGTCCAGGAAGTTCTGAAAAATCCGGCGTTTATTCCCGTTTTCATTGTAAAGTGTATAGGATTGTACCTCGCCAACAGTTATCGAGGAGAAGCTCCAAATTTTCGGATTTGCATTTAGCCACCAATAGCCTCGCTCTTCCTCCCCGGGAGCAGACGCGGCATATAGTTCAACCTGGCTGAGATCCACTTTATCGAGGGCGGCGGACAATTCATCCCGCAGTTTCCATGTATAGCTTCCGGGCTCATCCTTGTTGGCGCTGCGGCCAACATAAAGGATAGGCCACCAGCGAGAGTTCTCAGCGCCTCGCTCCATTACCGGGCAACCCGTTTTCTCGGCCACCCGGCGTGCCAAGGCAACAGACCCACTGATATAAAAGTTTTTTGTTTCACCATATTTAGTGGAAAGCTGGGTACAGGTTGCCATACCCCCATAATCTTTCATGCGCTTCATGATTTCAAGACTACTGGTAGTAAAGACGTTTTTATCGTTAAGAAGCTCCAACCAGTCATCGACAGATAGGCCCGGTGAATAATCAGTTGGAAACCATTCTTCCACATCTGTACTCTTTATTTGTGAATAATTACGACTGATGTAGAAGCACACGTCAATGGTTAGTGTTCGGAGTTCCGGATCCGGGTAACAAGTACTGGTCAATTGTGACTTGAATAACTTGATAAGTTCTGTATCTTGTTGAAGTTCGGCACATATCTCGTTATACAATTGGATAAAATTACGAATATTATCTGTATAAGCGCCTTTTTTGAAACGATAGTCGCTTTCCAATATATCAGCTACGGTTTTAACTTCGCTATATTTATATATAAAATACTTGTCTGGGTAGCGAAGCCACAAATATGTACTGATGGCATACTCATTCTGATAATGTTGGCCTAAACCTTCGCCATATTTCTCAAGGAGAATAGATGCCTGTGTTTTGAAGCTTTCAATGCGCTCAACAAGATCTTTAGATTCATCAAATAAGTTGACATACATAGCCCTTACTTCTTCCGGGGCAGCCTTGGCAAAGGATATAATCATCTTTGCCGGGAAGTTATTTGCGGAAACAAGCAAATTATAGGTTTTCTCCAAGGAGCGAGCGAGCATATCAGCAAAATCCTTGGCATTTATATCCCAATTATCTTGAAACCATTTAACGGCCTCCCATTTAAATTTTTCGTTTCCCCACAGGTTTACTACGAAGTCTTGTTTGTATTTTACTAAAGCTGCTTGCAAACGGGATTTGTTAAACATAATATCACTCCCTCCGCTATGGTTATTTTTTCTCGATAAAGATAATTTTCCCTGCCTTGAGTAGGTAAATGGGGTTTTTCCACACCATTCGGCCTGCAGTTGGTTTTTTTCCGGGTCAGCGAAGATGTACGGCCGGATAGTGTAGGGGAGAAGTGGTTGAGTGTGTTGGTGAGAAATCAAGATGAGAATTTCTTTGTGGTTGACAACGAACGCATGTTCGTGATAGTCTATTCTTAGGCACCAAGACCTTCTTTATGAGAAAAATAAAGGAGGTTTTTATTTTGGAACAGAATCAATATTTTGGTGGTGACTGGACAACAGAAAAGTTAGAGAGAGTAAAGAAATACTTGCAGGCATATGTACGAATTATGAATAAACAAAACTTTAGATTCCTTTATATCGATGCTTTTGCAGGGACAGGATATGTTGAACTAAAAGATAAACAAGAGGATAAAATAGCTTCTTTACTATTGGATTTGGCAAAGGCAGAGCCGCAAAGGTTTATTCAAGGCTCTGCCCAAGTTGCTCTGCAAATTGAACCTAGTTTTCATAAATATGTCCTGATAGAAAAAAGCAGCAGAAGATGCTGCGAACTAGAAAAACTAAAAAATAGCTATCCTCATCTTGCGGAGCGAATAGTCATCATAAATCGGGAAGCAAATGAAGTAATCCGGGAGATATGTAAGAAAATAAACTGGTACGGAACAAGAGCGGTTATGTTTTTGGATCCATATGGAATGCAGGTTAGGTGGGATACTATAGAAGCAATTGCAGAGACAAAGGCGATTGATTTATGGCTTCTCTTCCCATTGGGAGTTGCTGTAAATCGTATGCTTAAAAATGATGGTAATATAAATGAATCGTGGGCTGAAAAACTGGATATCATATTCGGAACTAGAGATTGGTATGGAGAGTTTTATAAACCGATGGTTAAGCCAAGTCTTTTTGGGAATATATCAACCACTGAGAAGGTAGCAACAATCCAGGATATTGGTAATTATTTCATTAGGCGTTTGAAAACGGTATTTGCAGGAGTAGCCGAAAACCCATTACCCCTTTATAATTCTAAAAACAATCCTTTATTTCTTCTGTGCTTTGCCGCTGGAAACCCCAAGGGAGCGCCAACTGCGATCAAAATTGCCCAGGATATTCTGAGGAAGAGGTAATTATCATGGCTTTAAGTACCGCTATAGAATGGACTGAATCAACCTGGAACCCGGTAACGGGCTGTACTAAGATCAGTGCCGGTTGTCAAAATTGCTATGCTGAACGAATGGCTAAACGCTTGCAAGCCATGGGTCAGCGCAATTATCGAAACGGTTTTCAACTAACCTTGCATGAATCAATGCTGGATTTGCCTTTACGATGGAAGAAACCGCAAATAATCTTCGTCAATTCGATGAGTGACCTTTTTCATGAAAATGTCCCGGAGGAGTTTATCTATAGAGTTTTTGATACGATGAATACGGCCAATTGGCATCAGTATCAAATATTGACTAAGCGATCCACACGTTTGCGCCAATTGTCCCCGCAGTTACCTTGGCAAAAGCATATTTGGATGGGAGTAACAGTAGAAAGTAGCGATTATATTTTTCGGATTGACGATCTGCGGCAAACTCATGCCAAACTGAAGTTTTTGTCGCTGGAACCGCTTTTAGGCCCCATACCTGAAATCAATCTTGAAGGAATTGATTGGGTGATTGTGGGAGGAGAATCGGGTCCCGGCGCCAGGCCAATGAAGCCGGAATGGGTGATTGACGTTAAAAATCAATGCCAAAAATATGGGGTGCCATTTTTCTTTAAGCAATGGGGAGGCACACGCAAAAAGAAAAATGGAAGACGGCTTGAAGGAAGATATTGGGATGAAAAGCCAGAGTATTCTTGACTATAGTTTTGGTGTTTTTATTTTGTTGTCCCCCTTTTGTATTCCTGTTATAATAATGGCAGGAGGAGTACGGGATCGTTGATCCGGGGAGGGTACCATTGAAACCTACAGATTACAAGATAACATATATGTCCTTGTACAATCGACTGATCAGGAATTTGCCCACCCGGATTTTCCCGGCTTATCCTTTAATATTGCCGTAGTCACCGCTAAACCCGGCAGCTAGGCACAGAATGAAACCTGGTTTGCTTTTGCTACGCGGGTGCGCGCGAGAGATTGCCGAAGGGATTGAGAACAAACCCTAAAACACTGCAGAGACTGGAGGTCAACTATGCCTGATTATCAGCGAATGCGTTATACCTGTAACAAAACGAGCGAGATTTTGAGAAGGGTTGTCGATGAGTTTTTGCTTTTTTTATGCGATCGGGAAGAAAGCCTGGCTGATGAATTTGCACAAAAGCTGGCCAAGTATCGGCATATTGTTGAAACAATGCCGGAGGGTTTTGTATCCGGATTGGTGGCACAGTATATAGCTTTCCAGCTTTTCCGCAGGGGAGGATTGGCGCAGAAGTACACCGGTCACCCCATGGTTTTAAAGCGTGACGCCAGAGAAATAGATTTTTTAAAATTTCAGGCTGCGCATCCATGGCGGTTCGTTTTTTGCTCCGTCAAGGAATTCTTGCGCGATAGTTTCTTTGCGATGACCGATGTGCTTACAGGCGAGGAGTTTTTGTTGTACAGCCCGGCGGTGGCAACCTTGGAAGAGGAAAGAAACGTTTCTTTCTATTTCTTACTCATCTTCTTTAACGGCAAGTGCTGGCAGGCTTATGGACCCGTTGCTTATTTTCAAGCTTTATTCCCCTTTGACCTGCATTATTTTGTTAATGAACTCCGTTCGGCTCCGGTTGCCTGGACCGAGATACCTGCGGTGATTGAGGAGGAACCCGCGCCCTTTATGATGCTTTTTGTGGGCGCCGAACAACCCTTGGTTTATCACAGGAAAGATATGATCGTCATCTCTTCTTCCGCCTATCGGGTGGAGAAGTTTGATGCCGGGAAATACGCTTCTTACTTCTTTATCCAGCAAAAAGATGGCCTGTATAGACTCTCCTTGAAAAGGTGGCACCGTTTTCCCCATCACTGCGAGTGCTATTATATAGCGAACGAGCAAACCCTGTACCTCACCGCCCGGACTGAGCGGGGATATGAGAAACTGATTACTGTTCTGAAGAAAATGGGGCATGAGTTTCCCCGGGATCCGCAAAGCAGGGCGACGATGGTGATGATCTATTTGGTCCGCGAGATTCTCAGGAAAGAGGTTAAATTTAACCCCTATGAAGAGTATTTTAGTGAAGAACCCGATTTGTCGCCGGAAGAAGCAGAATTAATGGAAAGGGTGAACCGTTTTTGCAAGTTGCTTACGGAAGCGCTTAATAGCGGCAAACCGTTTGCCATAGAGAAATTGGCGGACCAGGCCGGGCTTGATTACGAAAACGCCAGAGAGGTGGCGGCCACTCTTCAACGGATGATCGAACGTAGAAGAGTATAAGACCGGTGAAATAAGCTGATAAAAAACCCCCCGGAGCAGGAGCCGGGGGGTTTTCTTTATGGTGTGAAATTTTTACTTGACATCTTCATAAAGTACTTTGTATAATAAAGTTAAAATCAAGGAGGTGTGGTTAATGAAAACACAGGATGCCTTGGACCAGATCACCTATTTACAGGAGTTGATTAACCAGACCCGTCTCCGGGCGGCGGATGGCTATCCCTATTTTCTCCTTTGGGGTCTCCTTTGGATCGTGGGGTATACGGCGTCGATCCTCTGGTCCGATCTGGTGTGGCCTGGAATTCTCGTGGCAGGCAGCCTTGTTTCTGTAGTGATCGGCTTCAAGATGAAGAAAAACCTTCCCGCGCCCCCGCTTCTGAAGAAGATCGGCTGGGTAATGCTGGTTTTATTCGTCTATATGGCGTTTTTATTCGGCCGGTTGCTGCTCGTCACGGATGATCCCCAAATAATCATCTCCTTCTGGCCCTTTCACATCGGTTTACTTTACATCCTGGCCGGGATCTTTATCGGGCGGCCAATGATTATCATCGGTTGCTGGCTGATCCTGGCGGCGGTGGCGGGGCTTTGGCTCCCTTCGCCTTGGCAACAAATATGGCTGGCGGTCGGCGGGGGCGGCAGCCTGCTGCTCACCGGCTTGATCATGCGAAAACAAGTGATTAATGATGAATGACGGGCTTATCCCAAACCTGAACGAACTCTTCCAGGCCAAAGCCCGCCTGGGGATCATGACGGTTCTCACCTCAATGGGGGAGAGCGATTTTTTGACCCTCAAGCACCAACTGGGCTTGACCGACGGCAATCTCAGCGTCCATCTCCGGGTCCTGGAGGAAGCCGGCTATATCGAGATTGAAAAGAAGTTCGTGAAGCGGAAGCCAAAGACCACCTGCCGCTTGACCCCGGCAGGACGGGAGGCCTTCCTGCACTACCTGAAACAGTTGGAGCAGATCATCCAGTTGGCCCGTAAAGAGGAGAAATGAAAGGGGTTTGGTCCATGAAACTCCCGGTTGTATTAATACTCCTCCTGCTTTTTCTGGGGTGCAGCCCGTGCCTTGCCGGGGAGGTCTTAAAAGAAGACTTTGAGGTGAATTATAACCTGGCCTTTGCCGGTGACAGCGAAGGCGACGGGGGTTATTTCCTCTACCGGTTCAGTTATTTTGCCCCGTTTTTCCTGGATTCGCCGGGCATTGCCTTCCAGTATGAAGCCGGTTATAAGCATACCTCTATCGGCCTTAAAAAATGGGATCTCCTTGATTACCGGCTGGGGTTGGGCTTTAACTGTATTTTTTCTTATAAAAACCACCGGAATTCTGCCGGCTATTTTCTTTCTTACTCCCCCCGGGGTGAACCTTATGCGAGCAGGTACTCCGGTTACGAGCTCTTCATCGAGTCCCTGCTTGCCGGCCACGCGCTCTGCGGGTTTACTTATGGGAAGAGGAGCTATTACTTTTCCCCGCACGCCGGCACGCCGGCAGGGTACCGTCTGCCGCTGGATAACACCGTCCAGAGTTATGCCGTTAAGTATGAATCCTGCCGCCGGCTTGGCGGGAAAAGCAATGAGGCGGCGGTTGCCGGCAGGATCCTGCTATGCTATGCGCACGCCGGTAAAGCAGGCGCCTTCGGTGATGGGGAAGCGCAATTTGCCAAGATCTTTTTTGCCCGGGCAAGAATGGACTTTAACCGCGTGTACGCCCGCGATAAACACCTTCGCCTCTTCGGGGGTGTGGATTACGCCAGGGAGGGTGATCTGGCAACCGGCAATGAACTTTTGGTTTTGGGCGAGAGTTATAATGAGTTGTATGGTTTTCCGGGCAACAGCATCAAGTACCGCCTGGGATTCCTGGCCGGTGTCGCCTGGGGTGTTCAGAACCTTTTTGACCGGGACTTTGCCCTTTATTTGTACGATTCATTGTTCTTCTGCGATGAACCGGGCGCGCACTATCAGTTTTCCAGGTTCTATAACGGGCTGGGGGTGGGCTGTATGATCCCGGTGACCATCCCGGTCCTCGGCAGGTATGAACTGAGGTTTGACTATATGCTGGCGTCCGCCGGTTTTACGGCCATCATTAATAGGCAGTATGCGGTGAACCTCTATACAACCATAAAATGGTGAGCAGGGGGGTGGAAAGGATGGAAAAAAACCTGCCGGCAGCGTTTGGTGTTTTCACTTTATTGCTCTCTATTGCCGTTGCTATTCTTGTCGCCGCGCCGGCCTGCGCCGGCGCCGACCGGGTGGCGCATCTTCCTGAATTGCCGATGCCGCGGGATCTTTATGCCAGGTTTCAAAATCCCGGGGAAGTCGAGGCGTATCTGAAAAAGAATAGTGACGGGGCGGATTATTTCCTGGCCGCCGTCTATTACATGTATGAAGTCGTTGACGTCAATCATGAGCATAAGCAGTTGCGGAAAGGGGTCAAAAAGCGCTATGTGGACAGGGCAATAAACCTGGTCGAGCAGGCGGCGGCGCTTGCTCCGGATAATGCCCTCTACAAAGCGGTCCAGGGCTCCTTGTACGGGATAAAAATCCCCTATACCGGCTTTCCCGCCCTCCTGATCCTGGCCAAGAAATGTGAAACCACCCTGAACGGGGCGGTGGCGATGGCGCCTGACAACCCGGAACTGAAATTGATCCGGCTGAGAACATTTGTGTATTTCCCCAACCGCTATTACGGTCATTTGCGGAAGGTTATTGACGCCGACGCCGGGGCTGTGCTGGACTGGGTTGAAGAGTACCTGCGCGCGGCCGGGCAGGACGGGGAGCTTGCCGGGTTTTTCCGGGAAATCAGGAACGAAGTCCTTTATCTGGTGGGCACCTATTACCTTGAGCAACTGGAAGACCGGGAAAAAGCCGGGGATTTCTTTGACCGGATCGACCCCGGCAGCTATTATTATCCGCTGGGCAGATGAGGTTGGCAGGATGAAGATTAAAATCGAAAACCTTCAAAAAAGCTACAAGCTGAGCAGGCGGGTAAACCAAGCGGCTTTACGCGGGATAACCGTTGAGATTGACCAGGGGGAGTTTTGCGCGGTTATCGGCCCGTCCGGTTCCGGCAAGACAACGCTCCTCAATATCCTGGGGTGTATTGACCAGCCCACCACCGGCCGGGTATATTTTGATGACTGCGAGGTAACCGCCCTTCCGGAAAGGGAACTCGTCCGGATCCGGCAAAGCCTGATCGGGTATATATTCCAGTTTTTCAACCTCATCCCGACGCTCACGGCTTTTGAGAACGCGCAGTTGCCGTTCTGGTACGCGAAAAGGGAAGAAAGGGAGAGGTATGTTAAGAACCTGGACCGGCTTTTTGCGGAAATAGGCATCTCTGAGCTGAAGAAAAGGTACCCCGGCCAACTCTCGGGGGGCCAGCAACAGCGGGTGGCGATCGCCAGGGCCCTGGCCCATTTCCCCAAGCTTGTCCTGGCCGACGAACCCACGGGAAACCTCGACAGCCATAATACCGGCGAGATCATGGCCCTGATGAAGAGGGAGAGCAAAAAACTGGGCGCTTCGTTTATCGTGGCAACCCATGACCTCTCCTTGCTGGAGCATTTTGATAAAGTAATCGCGATCAAGGACGGGATGGTCGAGAGGGTTACGCTGAATAAAAACGATGAAACACGGTGAGCGAAGGATGTTCCGCTTAGGAAAACTGGCTTTCCTGAATACTTTGCGCAACAAGCGGCGAAGCCTTTTAACGGTGATCATCATTGTTGTCTCCTTCATTGTCCTGAGCATATTCCAGGGGTACATAAACAGCCAACGGATCTCCTGGCGGGAGATGTTAATCCACGGGGAATATGGCCACCTGCAGGTTTTTCACCGGGACTATTTCGAGGATGACAACACCGCGCTGGAGCATGTCATCACGGAAGACCAGTTCAAAACATTGGCCGGCGTCATGGATAAGATCCCGGAGATTGGATATTACACGGGACGCCTGAATCTCTCCGGGTTAATCGGCAATGAATACGCCTCAAAGATCTTTATCGGTTCGGCCAGGGATGTCTCGGAATTGGCAGAATTGCACTACTTCAGCCCGGTAAAGGACGGGCAGTTTCTCACAGAGGAAAGGCCCGACGGGATCCTGGTCGGGTATAAACTGGCGGAGAAGCTCAAGGCGGGAGTGGGCGATGAGGTAATGTTAATGGCCCACAGCCGGTTGGGGAGTATTGAGGCGATTAACGCCACGGTCATCGGGCTTCTGAATACCGATTCATATTCGGTCTTTAACGAGATGGGTGTCTACCTGCGCCTGGAAAGCGCGGAAGAACTCATCCTCGGGAAACTCTATCACTATATTGTTATTCTTCTGGATTCTTACGACAGCATACCCCGGGTAAAAAGCCTGCTGGAAGCAGAGATTGGCAAGAGTAAACTCCCCCTGGTGGTGAAGGATTTTGCGGAAGTCGCCACCTTTTTCATGCAAGTCGTTGGGATGTATGAAGGTTATTTCCTTGTCGCCCTGGTTGTTTTGGCGGTCTTGATCGTCTTCAGCCTGACCAATACGATTTATATGTCCATCACCGACCGGACCAAAGAGTTTTCCACCATGAAAACCTTGGGCATCCGGGATAAAACGGTTTTTGCCTTGATTCTCCTGGAAGGGACCTTTATCGCCTTTTTCGGGGTATTGCTTGGCCTGGTTTTGGCGTACCTTTCCCACCTCGCGCTCAATTCGCTCCAATTAACCCTCCCGCCCCCGCCGGGGAGCAGCGACCGGATCCCCTTTTATGTGCTTTTTGATCTTTTCCGCAACCTGAAACTGGCGGCGGTCTTTATCCTTGTTGCCGCCCTGGCCAGTGTTTTCCCAGCGTATAGTGTGATCAAAAGGAATATTATGAAGGGGCTGCATACCCAATGAAGGCCGTATGCCAAATGAAAGTTTTGTGCCAAATGAATACTGCAGGCCAAATGAACACTGCATGGCCAATGAATAAAGCAGCGAAAGTGAATAAAACAGCGAAAACGATTCTGATCTTATTAATCTTCATCTTCTTGATCCTTATCTTTCCGGGCGCCCTTCCGGGCCGGGCGGGGGACGAAGCAATCGGGGAGATCCTGGATAGCCTGGCCAAAGCGGAAAGAGCATTCGGTCCCTATTCGTGGTATACGGATCTTGTTCATTACAAGAACGGCAAGAAACTGGAGGGAGCACGTTTCTTAATCGTGGCCAGCAAGACCAATTCGCTTGCCCTTTACTTGTCGCCGCCGGAGAATAAAGGGAAGATCATCCTGCAGAGAGGGGAGAGTTACTACTTCTTTTTCCCGAAAGCCAACAACTATATCCGGATCTCCGGCGGGGCCAGGGCGTTGGGGAATACTTCCCACGGCGACCTGCTGCGCCCGCCCATCCTTGACTATTATGACATGGAAAAATATGAGAAGGCAAAAAACAGCAAGGGCGAAGATATTTACGTAATCACCTTCGTGCAAAAGGAGACCGTGGCCAATCTGCCATACTACAAAAAGGTCGTCTTTTTCAATCCTGCGCAAAAAGAGATCGAGGCAATCGAGTCTTACTCCCGGAGCGGGGTGAAAACCGGCAGGGTGGAGCATTTGGCGTCCACCGCCGTTGCCGGGGTTAATTTCCCGGTTAAAAGCAAGATCATCGACCCCAATAACGATGATAACTACACATTACAAAGTAATAGTGAGATCAGGCTTATCCAGTTACCGGGTGAATTTTTCACCCCCGGGTACTTGCCCAGCGCCGAAAAGTACCTGCGGATGAGGTTGGGGTTTAAATGAGGAAAACAGAGAACCGGCCGCAGCCGGGAAAGATGATATTCCTTATTGGTCTTGTTGTTCTCTTTTTATCCGGCCGGAACCTGCCTGTTTTTTCTATCGACCAGAATATTGCGGTTGAACTCTCTTCTTATGAGATTACCGGGGGATCTCTTTCCGGTTCCGGCGGTCCGGATGAATGGCAAACTGAACTCAGTTATCAGCTAAGCTCTTTCTTTCCTTTGCGTGATGACTTAGCTGCCAATCTCGGTTTCAGTCTTTTTCTCCAGGAAGGCAAGGTTGATTATTATCTCGACCAGGCGTATCTTGCCTGTCATTTTGGCGGGGCCAATACCCTGGAATTGGGGAAGAATACCTTTTCTTTCGGGAATTCCTTGACGGAAAACGTCCTGCATTATAATGAGTACCAGTACTGGAAGGGAAACCGGCTGAAAACCAACTACTGGATGGTTAATGCCAGGTTCCACTCTGGTGATGCCGGTCTTGGCCTGATCAGTATTCCGGCCGGCTGGAACCTGGATCATGAGCTGAAGCAGGATGGAACGTTTGTCATGTTCGCATATAATTCGCGCAACGGTGACTACCGGGTTTTGCAGAAGCTGGACAATGACGAGCCG
>Ga0209537_1003773_pt1 | contig 13544 bp, 14 predicted proteins | sample BioPla4DNA1_FD_187698 | JGI IMG/M metagenome (GOLD analysis project Ga0209537, IMG submission 187698) | Biogas fermentation microbial communities from Germany - Plant 4 DNA1 (SPAdes) (version 2) | ecosystem: Engineered > Bioreactor > Anaerobic > Digestate | place: Bielefeld, North...
GAATGGCTATTACACCACAAAAAACCTGATGATTTTATCAGCGTAAAAATAGATTACACAGGCGATATATAGAGGATGCCGGACCAAGTCACCTATAAATTGATACATTAACAAAAAACTTATGCAGAAATACATTATTGGAGGTGTTAAATAATGGGCTTCTATTCTCAAATATTTAGAAGAAAATCTTTTCATCTATTTAGGGATACAGGGAAATTATCAGAGGAGGATATTAGTAAGCTGGATATGTTTATAGATTCAGTAACTCCATTGGATTCATCAATTAAGACTAAGATTAGAATTGTTCCGGAATCCGAAACAACTTGTAAGCGAGGCGCTGAGTATTGCATTCTGTTTTACAGTGAAAAAAAAGATGAATATCTCAGAAATATAGGCTATATTGGGGAGCAAATAGACTTATACCTTGTGTCTGAGAACATCGGTGCACTATGGTATGGTATTGGTAGACCTAAAGAAATGCATATTAATGACCTTGATTTTGTGATCATGATTGCGATTGCCAAAATGCCTGAAAGCAAGTTCAGAAAAGATATGTTTAAATCCAAGAGAAAGCCCATCGACGAGATATGGATAGGAGAAACTTTGAGTATTGCGGAAATTGTCCGCTTTGCACCAAGTGCCTGTAATATACAGCCATGGATCACAGAAAATACTGGCGAAGAACTTATTGTTTACAGATATAAAAAACCTGGTAAACGAGGTATTATGCCTGCAGATAAGGTTGGTTATTACAACCGTATTGATGTGGGAATTTATCTGTTCATGCTTGAAGCCTGCTTATCACATGAAGGCTATAAGTGGGAAAGAACACTTTATGAAGACAATGCAGATGATAGCATTGAGAAAGTTAAAATAGCAAGATACCAATATAAAAGATAAGAAATAGATGCTGGTATCTTTATTTGTTTATTATTTAATAGGTCATATAAAAAAGAATGGATACAAAGGGATTGAATGATAAGCTAATATAAGATTAATATATTTTTATATTGTTAATTATTCTGATTGAGATGTCTAAAATTAAGATGTAAAAATGTAAATTTTACTAGAGTATTATTTTTGAAATGGAATATAGGCTTGAGAAACTAAGTCAATGGATATGTTTCCAAGAACAAAGTACGTTGAGACGGTTGTTCTTTATCCCACAAAAAACCTGACGACTATATTAGCGTTAAAATTGGCTACGCAGACGATATACCGAGGACCCCTGACAGGGTTACTTATAAGCTGATACAGGAGTACGTAGAAGAAAAGTACGGCTTCGTCCACACAGCTTACATAGCAGAAGTCAAACGCTCTTTAGGCTTAGAAACATTCCGTGCTCCAAACGCATGAAAAAGCTGAAACATCATAATTTCTCAGTTCCGGAGTATAATGCCGAGGCTATAAAAGACGCCCTAAGACATTTCAAGGTGATAGATTAAGGACCTTCTTGAAGTGTTTTATTTGCCCAAGAGTTTTTTTTTCGCACCCGGCAAGTGTCAGCACAGCCTTGCGAGCCTTGTCTGCATTAATGGCGCCGATTCTTCAAATTTTACCAAATGGTCTTCCAGTACCGGATAATAGTCCATTATTAAATGGTGATTCGATAGTAACGGATACTATTATCAATATCTTTATATTTACCATATTGACTATTCTGACTACTATGTGGTTTATGAAAAAAGGCGGATAATTATGAACTAACTATCAAGATAATAGATCAGGGCAATGGCTTTTCTAAAAAGACGCTAAAGTATGGAAAAGAGCAATTTTTTGTGGAAAATGAAAGCAGAACGAAAAATGGACATCATGGATTGGGTTTTTTTATTGCAAACGCCATTATTACAAAACATCAGGGAGAACTTATATTAGCGGATGATGAGAATGGCGGTGGGTCAGTTACAGTTAAAATTCCGATATTCCAAAAGGATGATTAATCAAAACTAATCATCCTTTTAAAATATCAGGGAAAAATATCTGAATCCCAGGACTGCTAAATGCGGTAGTGATATAATATCTCTTACGTAATGCATGATAGATACAAGTTATTTGTGATATAAGAACGATAAAAATTGCTGACATGTTCCTGTCTACCAGTAGCCAAAAATTGCAATATGTTTCCGAGAACAGACACACAAATGACATTCATTCTGTCTTATTGGTTCATGTTGAGTGGTGCAGTTATGGTAGTGGGACTTATATGCGGGCAATATATTGTAATTTACCAGCTATTTTTAAGGGAGGAAGATTAAATCGCTACTGCTAAAAGCCTAATATTTGGGAATAAAAAAATCCTCAATATTACCTTTTATCGTTCATCACTTAACATTTGACTCTACGGTAAATTATTTGATACTATTATTGCATATTAATCTATAATTTGTAATGAAAATGATGGGTATGAAAATGGAAGTATTTCAAATCGATAAGGAAAGAGCTTATTTCCCAACAAAAGGCTGGAAACTCTCAACTCCTGAACAACAAGGAATGGATTCTAATTTGCTAACTGATGCAATTAGATATATCGATAATTATTTTAAGAACTACTTTGGTTTTATTGTTGTAAAAAATGGGTATTTGATATTTGAATCGCATAATAACCATCCATATGAAGAAATAAGTTCTCGACTATTAAAAGCTTGTTTTTCATTGCTTGCAAAAGTTTTAAGAAAACCAGGCGGTACCTTCAAAGATAAACAATCGGATTTGTTTAATTTGAGGTCAGTTACTAAAAGCATCATGTCGATTCTTGTGGGGATTGCTATTGATAAAGGGTATATAAAAAGCATTGAAGACAGAGTACTTGATTATCTGCCTCGAAGCTACAATCAATATGTAGATGAGCGTAAGAAAGATCTAAGAATAAATCACTTACTAACAATGAAATCAGGCTTACCTTCGATTGAAGGAGGGATTAATGCATTAAAAATGATGCTTAGTAATGGCGATTGGGTTAAATTTATATTAAATTTGCCTTTAGAATGCGAGCCGGGAGAAAAATTTGTATATAATTCAGCCAATTCCCATCTGTTATCTGCAATAATAACAAATGTGACATGTATGAGTACGTTAGATTTTGCTGAAAAATTTCTCTTCGGGCCATTAGAAATAAAGGAAGTATACTGGGAAAAGGATAATAAAGGTTTCAACTTTGGCGGTGGTAATTTATTTATGTCCCTATACGACCTTGCTAAAATTGGTTATTTACTTCTAAATAACGGGGTTTGGGATAGTAAAATTATTGTATCAAAGCAATGGATAGAGCAATCTTTGAAAAGTTATTATGAATGGGTTTACGGATTTCACTATGGATACTTGTGGTATTTGAAAAAAGAGAAAAATGAAATAACAGACAAAGAATATATAGTATACTCTGCTTCGGGTGCATGTGGACAAAAAATATATGTAATTCCAGATTTAGATATTGTTATTGTAACTGTTTCAAGGACAAGTTTCGTAAAAGATAATAGTTATATCCTAAATGATGTAATGGGCAAATTTATTTTACCGTCTGTAAAATTTTAACGAAATGATCAATTAATATATTCAAAGATAAAAATAAGGGGAATATAAATGATTGAGATATTAAGAGCCCAAACTTTAATTGTAATGCCTGAGCGCCATAATATGATCTTAAATAGAAACGTCTAATCGGTATCGTACAAATTTACATGTTATATAGCTTGGTCATAACATGGTCATAAAGAGAGCAAAACTGTTCCTGATTTATGTTGCAGCTATGCCGACATCATAAATTTTTTAGCGTTGTATTTTATGTTTGTCTGAGGTGAGTAATAATGAAAGAATACGACAAGGTAAGATTAGAAACTGTAAAATTCATGCGTGGTAGATATCGGCTTGATGAGGTCGCAGGAATGTATTACGATATCCCATGTATAAGATTTCGGCAAGGAAAGAGAACCATTGTGGTAATAAATCTGCACGATGATCATTACGATTTTCAAATTGTTCTCGGTAAAGCAGAAAGAGAAAAGTTTGAAGCAGTAAAGCATGAGTTCCCACTTGAGATACAAGAACTTTATGACCGTGAACGCACCCTGCACGATGGCAAATGGCTATTAATTCGTGTTAACGATTTAAAAACTTTGGAAGCTGTCAAAAAGCTGATACTGATTAAGAAAAAACCAAACCGCAAGCCGTTTTCAAAAGAAAATGCCGTGTATGGCAAGTGTGGACATCGATGTGATTTATGTGTGCATTACACCGGCATTACCGAAGAATTTAGAGAAATGCTTATTCCGCATCTGAATGCGGTGTATGGTGTATCTGCCTGGGATATGCGTTGCACTGGTTGTGATACACCCAATTGTCACTGTTGCCGCGATGAGAATGAGTTATGTGAACCATTAAAATGTTTACATACAAAACAGCTTAATACTTGCTTTGATTGTACAAATTATCCCTGTGAACAAGCAACCGTTGGGTACAGGCAATTCGAACACAAAAATATTTCTGCCGATGATGTTACATGGGCGATTTTACCTTATGTTCCATATCAGTACGAACAATCATCCTCCCTATGTCATGCACATGCTGAACGATGAAATAGACGATCTTGACGAGGGTGACCCGGAATTGCCCTTCTTAAGAAAGGTGGAAAAATGAGTATGCAGTATAATCTTGCTTGGTGCCAACGGCAGCGGCAAGTCTGCTATTGGCCGTGAGCTTGCTTGCATGTTGAATTCTGCACATTTTGATGCGGAGGATTACTGGTTTTATAAAACCGATATACCGTACACCGCCATTAGACCACAGGAAGAACGGAAATAGATGCTGCTTTCAGATATGAGAAAACACGGCTCATTCGTGGTATCTGGCGATGTTTTAGACTGGGGCGATGAATTTCTGACGATGTTCGACCTCGCAGTCTTTCTTACAGCACCTTCGGAGATTCGCATGAACGCATCGAAAACAGGGAATATGCACGGTGGGGTGACCGAGTATGTATAGGCGGCGATATGTATGAGTCGCAGAAAAAATTTCGGGAGTTTGCCGCCACAAGGGATGTTGGATTGTTCGAGCAAAGGGCTTTAAAATTCCTGCTCAGTCGTTTATGTTGACAGCACGAAATCGCCAGGAGAAATTGTGGACGAGATAATGATATATATCAAAACCCTCAACCACTACGATTCCCTTATTGATGAAAACAACGATCCAGTGTATGATCCCGCTCCAATAAAAGCTTATATGGATAAATGGGACGGAGAGGTATTCATTGAAGCTTTAATCCTTTCACCTGACAAGTCTGTTCTGGAAATCGGCGTTGGCACAGGACGGCTGGCGAAGCGGGTTTGTGATAAATGCAGACACTTCACAGGGATTGATATTTCACAGAAAACCTTGCAGCGGGCAAAAGCCAATTTACAGAGGTTTTCCAACATCGGCAACTTTCTTACTTACCCGTTTAGTGATAGATTTGATATAATCTACACATCATTAACATTTATGCATATTAAAGATAAGCGAGGGGCAATTCGAAAGGTTGCAGGTTTGCTGAAAACTGGAGGACGGTTTGTCCTATCGATTGATAAGAATCAGCAAACTGAGATTAATTTTGGTAACAGGCGGATTATAGTCTGCCCCGACACGCCTGAGGAAATCACCGCTTTAATTGCTGAAGCTGGTCTGACTATAGAAAAACAGTTTGAAACAGAGTTTGCTGTGATCTTTGTGGCGACGAAGGGGGATTGAGGTATTAGTTGTCCGGTCTTCTTTATTGATAAAAATGACAAATTTTTCTTGCAAAAGCAGTAAAAATATCTTATTATGAAAATTACAACTTAATAATGCGAGTGAATCTTATGTGAGGAGTGAGTTAATGCTTACAAAAAAACTGGCTAAAGTATTACTTCTTGCTACTGTATTTACTATTGTACTCTACGGATGTAGTGACAATAAGGAAGATACAGGCAAGAGTAAAACTCCCGCGAATGAAGATTCGTCCTTGATTGAACCTACGGAAGCGGCAAAATCGGAGCTGACTTATGGAGGAGCAATCACAGTAGGAATAACTCAGGATTTGGATGGTCTTGACCCACACAAAGCATTATCGGCAGGAACCAAAGAGGTTTTATTCAACATTTTTGAAGGCTTAGTAAAGTTTGATCATGATGGAAATTTGGTTCCTGCTGTAGCAGAAAGCTATCATATTTCGGACGATGGTATGACTTATACCTTTACCCTACGGGAGAGTGTGAAATTTCATGATAGCAGCCCTGTTACAGCTGAGGATGTTGTATATTCTATAAAAAGAAGCGCCGGTATGCTTGAACCGAAAGATCCAACGGTTATAGTAGAATCGGCGCTTTCTGTTATTTCCGATGTGGTTGAGACCAGTGAAAGGACGGTTGAAGTTCGCTTGAAGCAGGTGGATACCGAACTGCTTCCATATTTAACATGTGCTATCGTGCCAAAGGATTATAATGAGTTGGATACAAAGCCTATAGGTACGGGTCCCTTTAAGTTTGTATCCTATACACCGTTACAGAGCATTGTCCTGGAAAAGAATGAAGAGTATTATATGGAAGGGGTGCCTTATCTTGATCGGGTAACGTTCAAGATATCATCCAACACCGATGCTGCATTTATGGAACTCCAGTCGGGAAACATAGATATTCTTCCATATATTACTGATGCCCAGGCTTCTCACCTTCCAAAAGGTTATCATATGGAAGCGGGACCAATGAATCTGATTCAGGGACTGTTTATTAATAATAAGGTTGCACCTTTTGACAATAAACTGGTCAGACAGGCTCTGTGCTATGCAGTAGACAGGCAGGCTGTGATTGATATGGTTGCCGGAGGGCGGGGCAATGTAATTGGTACCAATATGTACCCCGGATTTAAGAAGTATTATGATGAAAGCCTTGTGAATATTTACCCATATGATCCCGAAAAAGCTAAGGAACTGTTAAAAGAAGCAGGGTATCCAAACGGTTTTAAGTTTACGATTACAGTTCCTTCAAATTATCAATATCATATTGATACCGCCCAGGTTATTGTGGAACAGTTAAAACAGGTTGGCATTACAGCCAAGATTCAGCTGATTGAATGGTCTAGCTGGAAGTCTGATGTATATAAAGGCCGCAACTATGAAACAACTCTTGTGGGGCTTGCTGCCGATCTGGCACCAAGGAAGGCTCTGGCCAGGTTCCGTTCGGATGCGCAAAATAACTTTATGAATTATATCAATCCGGAATTTGATGCCCTGTACAAACAAGGGGAAACAGAAACGGCAGAAGAAAAAAAGATACAGTTGTACAAACAAATGGAAGCTATGCTTACCAACGATGCCGTTGCAGTATTTATTCAGGATCCATACCAGATGACTGCAGTGAGTGATAAGCTAGGCGGGTATACCTATTATCCGATTTATGTTCAGGATATGTCATTGGTCTATTATAAAAAAGGAATGCAATCCGATTGATGAATGACGTAAGAGAAGTAAAAGACAGTTACGGGTTTGTTAGGAGGTGAGGGTTTGAATGAAGTATATCGTAAAAAAATTCATTACTCTCGTTATATCATTGCTTTTTACTTCTATTCTAACCTTCACTGCTTTTCAGATAATTCCGGGTGATAGTGCTTTAAGTGCTCTTGGTATGGATGCCACGGAGGAACAGCTGGAGGAATACCGGGAGAAAATGGGGCTAAATAAAAGCCTCCCCATTCGTTATATCAATTGGCTAAAGGATGCGTTAAAGGGCGACTTTGGCTACTCATCCCAATATCAGATGAAGATGAAGGTCAGTGCTTTAATAGGGGATCGTTTGACCGTTACTCTCTGGCTGGCTGTGTTGTCGTTTCTGTTAATTATCGTTGTTTCCATACCCCTTGGAATCCTATCTGCCAGAAAAGAGAACGGTATTCTGGATTCATTAATTACACTGGTGACTCAGATTTTTATGTCAGTACCGTCCTTTTTTTTAGGCATGATCATTACGCTGATTTTCGGTATCATTTTAAAATGGTTTACGCCGGGAAGTTATATTAATCCCGAGGAGAGCTTTGGATTGTTCTTAAAGTTTATGATGTTTCCGGCCATTGCAGTGGCAGTTCCTAAGATTGCCATGATGGTTAAATTTTTACGAAGCTCTTTACTTAAGGAAATGGAGCTTGATTATGTAAGAACGGCAAAAAGCAAAGGGATGACTAACATAATCATACTTTTTCGGCATATATTGAAAAATGCACTAATTCCGGTATTAACTTTTTTAGCCATGATACTGGCTGACATTCTGGCAGGAACCATTCTTGTGGAACAGGTGTTTAACCTTCCCGGCCTGGGCAGATTATTGGTATCATCCATTGCAAACAGGGATTATGCCGTAGTGCAGGCAATCGTTCTGTATATTGCGTCAGTAGTAATCATTATTAATTTTCTGGTTGATCTTATCTATCAATGGATTGATCCAAGAGTTAGAAGAGATTAGACTAAAAGCGTAGTGGTGGAAATGATGAAACTCAATGGAAAAACATATCATTTTAATTATATATTAGGTCTGTCAATTACATCCCTCGTACTTTTGATTGTTTTAACCGGGTTTTTCTATACCCCATATGATCCAAATAAAATGAACGCTGCAATAAAAAACAGTCCGCCCAGTTTTTCGCACCTGCTTGGCACCGATAATTTCGGAAGGGACATCCTGAGCCGTGTCATGAAAGGAGCCGGAACCACATATATCATAGCCGTCGCAATCGTATTTATTGGTGCGTCCCTGGGAACCATGGTCGGTGCTTTGACAGGCTATTTCGGAGGATGGTTTGATGAGGTAATAATGAGGTTGAATGATGTTTTGACCTCTTTTCCAAGTATTTTGCTGGCATTGGTCTTTGTTAGCATATTCGGTCCGGGAAGCTATAATATTATTTTTGCCTTGGGAATTATATTTGTTCCAAGTTATGCTCGCGTGATAAGAAGTGAGTTCATTGTTCTGAAGGAAAGAGATTTTGTCAAAAATGCAAAATTAATGGGGGCGGGAAGTTTACGTATTATGTTTGTTCATATATTACCAAATACAAAGAGGGTTTTAATTCCGTCCCTGTTAATAGGATTCAACAATGCTGTACTTGCCGAAGCAGGACTTAGCTATCTGGGACTTGGTGTTCAGCCACCCCAGGCAAGTCTTGGACGTATGCTGTCAGAAGCCCAGGGTTACCTGCTGGATTCGCCCTGGTATGCAATAGCGCCCGGCTTAATGATTATACTGACAGTTCTTGGTTTTAGCCTCATCAGTGGAGGTTTGGAGAATGAATAGGAATGAGATACTTTTAAACATAGAGAATCTCACTATCGGATTTGTAAAGCGCAGAAAAATTGATACAGTGCTGGACCATATATCCTTTGAGGTTAAGAAAGGTGAAATTCTTGGAATCGTAGGAGAATCAGGTTCAGGAAAAACTACGACTGGTCTGGCTGTCATGGGGCTGCTTCCTGCATCTGCAAGAATCTTAAGCGGAGGGATAAATTTTCTTGGGAAAAGTCTTTTGACTATGGAAGAAAAGAAACTTCGCCAACTGAGAGGTACCGAAATATCAATGGTATTTCAGGATTCTATGACATCCTTTAATCCGCTTCTTACCATAGGAGCTCAGGTAGAGGAAATGCTGAGACTTCATTCAAAACATACGCAAGAAGAGTATAGAGCCTTAACGTTAGAAGCATTAATGGAGGCGGGGTTAACAGAACCGCTTGAGATTTATCATAAATATCCTCATCAGTTATCCGGCGGTATGCGCCAGAGAGCAATGATAGCAATGGCAATGATTACCAGACCTAAACTTGTCATTGCGGATGAACCTACATCCTCACTGGATGTCACAACACAGAACAAAATACTCCAACTGCTGAAAAAGATGAATGATAAACATGGAACGAGTATTATCTTAATTTCGCATGATTTGAGAGTAATTCAAAGCATTTGTAGCAGGGCAATCGTAATGAAGGACGGCAAGATTGTAGAGTTGGGAATGGCAAAAGAATTATTTGCTCACCCTAAAACCGAATATACAAAGCAACTGTTAGCCTCAGTGCCTGTGCCGTTTTCAGAAGCCAATGGAGGGTTAGAAGAGACTTTACATATGGATTTAAAAGGAAATGATAATATAAATACTGAAGACGGGGATAGCCCTGCAGATCATAACAGAGATCAAAAAGAAATACTCATTATTCAGAATCTCAATGTATTCTATTCCGAAGAAGGTATTGTTTTACTTGGAAAAAAGAGCAGAAAACAGGTGATAAAAGATGCAACTGTTTCAGTAAAGCAGGGAGAAACTCTTGGTATTGTCGGAGAGAGCGGAAGTGGAAAGTCCACACTGGCAAAGGCAATTGTGGGACTGAACAAGGAAATTGAAGGGGTAATTAAAATCAATGATGTTACTGCTATAGGCAGTGAAGCATCTGTGTCCAAACCACAAATGGTCTTTCAGGATCCGTATGAAAGCCTTAACCCAACGAAAAAAATTGGGTGGATTTTGGAAGAGCCCCTGAAGCTTCAAACCAATCTAGGGAAAAAAGAACGGATAGCAAGGGTCAATGAAATGATACAGCAGGTGGGGCTTACTATTAAGCATTTGGAGCGGTATCCCTTCCAATTAAGCGGAGGACAAAGACAAAGAGTAGCCATCGCAGCTGCTCTCATTGTGAATCCTAAACTGGTTATTCTGGATGAACCGGTATCATCGCTGGATGTTACCATTCAGGCGCAAATACTCCGTTTGCTAAAAGAATTACAGAAAAAGTATAATTTAACCTATATATTTATTTCCCATGATTTAAATGTTATCTTTCAGATTTGTAACCGGGTTTGTGCTATATATCAAGGTGAAATTGTAGAGATGAAGGAGGCCAGGGAATTGTTTTACAGACCTCAGCATGACTATACAAAAGAACTGCTCAAATCTGCAATGGTACAACAAACGGAATGAACTGCCGTATCTTAATTAGTATCATAGGTTACCATAAGATAACTATAGTATCAATATATTCTGCCAAACTTATGAGAACATCAATGCCATCAGCTCGAATCGTTGAGTAGAGGAAATATTGAGAGATAGGAAATATCGCGTTGGTAGGTTTTGCGGATTTATCGGAAATCGATCCCGAGATGCGTTATGGGTATCAATACGGTATTTGCATTGCCATTGACTTACGGGTGTTTCCCAGCCCAACAAGCGAGCCATCTAAGGAGTATTATGACAAGTACAAGGATGTGAGCGCCAGGCTTCGGGAAGCAAGTGAAAAGATCAAAGAGCTGGGTTATGTGGAAATTTTCAATATCGCCGCCACCGAAAGCTTTCATCATTATGGCATCGGTGGTAAAATGAAGGGCACAACTTTATTAAAGTCTGTAAAGGAGGTAGGTGCCGGTGATTGCCAATAAAGCTATTAACGCCCATGAAAAAGTACGAGACTTCCAATGATTTTAAGAGCAAAAATATAGACTATAATATATGAACATATGTAGGAGGTGGCATTTATCATATTTCAGCTTATTACAGAAGATTTATTAGATATTGCTCTGGAAATACTTAATTCGAATACTCATTATAATATCCTTGAAAACGGTAATCCTTCCAGAACAATAGAGGAAGCTAGGAATGAGTTTCTTAACCAAAATACTGAGAGCTACCTTATATTTCTGGAAAACAAGTATATTGGAATTATTGACTCTCTAAAAAATAACCCTAATGACAATTGTCACTGGATAGGTTTACTCATGATTCATGGGGAACATCATTCTAAGGGCTATGGTAAAATGGTATATAATTTGTTTGAGGAAAAGCTAAAACAGCAGGGCTATAATAAAGTTCGAATTGGGATATTGTCAGAAAACACGGGTGCTAAAAAATTTTGGACTTCATTAGGCTTTAAGTTTTACGCATATAAGCAGTGGAAGGAAAAGACAATTGAATGTTTTGAAAAACAGTTGGTATAATCTGTATAAATATGGATTTCAAAAAATAACAAAGGCTATAAGAAATAGTTATAATAGACTTGTTATGGATACACGGCCCCAGATCCGCATCTATCACTCTGGGTGCCATTGGATTTATTCTTTGCATGACAAGCGTTGGGAAGTTTATTTCCGCAGCTTGGTATCATCCACTGACGATTTGCGCGTATGTTCTAGGAATAATACTAATGATTTCGATAATTGCTCATTTTCGGACTGAAAGTGCCTATTGTGGGAAAATCGGAAACGGCATTGGTAATAATGAGTATGCCATAAATAATTTAAGACCGAAAGAGACAAAATGGTTAGGCGCAAGCATTTTGGTTAAACCTTTAAGTAGTACGGTTAAACTGTCGTATTTAATAAAATCATCTAATTCCAATGGTGAACTCGATGGGGAGATTATTATAGAAATCTAACGGTTATAAAACTAAATGATGTCTTTATTCTAGATAATATATTTATCTAATAGATCGGGGTTTCATATGAAAAATAGTATTAGTGATAAATCATGTAGCTGTGGAAGTGGAAAAAGTTATAAGAATTGCTGTATGAAGAAAAAATATACTAATGAACGGTATCAACGATTGAAATATACTGTTGAGGATGTTCCTTTTGAAAAAGCAAGGATTGTTATTTTTTCTGATAACACTACACCAGTAGGAGTTAAGCTGCTTAATGAAGAAGGAACTGAAATAAAAACATATTTAGTTGAAGTCCAAGGCCTGTATAAAAGAAATAATAACAATAAATCAGATAAGATTACGTATACAGTACCAGTATCTGACGAATTGGTAATAGATCCCAGTAATGAGTTATCAAAATATGATATGATTCTAGTTGTTGATACTAGTTACGACCCTTATGCAAAGATAAAAATAGCATTCACATCAATTTTAGTATGCCTCAAGGGAAAAGAATATGAATATGCATATGGGAATAAAGAATTTACATACAAGATAAATTTTCAACTATTAGAATGGGATGCGACTCAATGTAATCAGATAGAAAACTATATGTATGCATATGCAATAGAATTTTTAAGAACTAAGTATAAGGAAAATGATATACTGCTTAAAACAGCAGTCATCATAGATAGTTGTATCGGTAGTATACCATCATACAATGAAAGGAAAGAACCCATTTTTGAAAGCTATTACTTGCCAGATGGTTTCTTTATTTTTTACGCTAGCGATAAAGGTGATAAGCTTCAAAATAAACTGATGAAAGAATGCAATTCTGAAGCACAGAAAGCTCTAAAGGAATACAAGGAAAGTCAAACATCCGAATAGTGCTGATGAAACTGCATAGTGGCTATGTTTCCTTGAACGGCGGTTTTTCAAAAATCAGCCAAAAACCCATTGACATGTTCCCACGAACAGATGCTATAAAAAAAGGCCCGCAGACATCAATTACATCAACTCGAGCCATGTGGAGTGTGTGGTGCTGATGTCAAGGCTGTAAGCCTTTATTTTACTAGGTTTCCGGAAGTACATCCAAGTTGTCTACTCAACCTAAAGGTTCAAAATACGTACATGGGAACATATCGACGAGGTATTT
>Ga0209537_1003777_pt1 | contig 13527 bp, 21 predicted proteins | sample BioPla4DNA1_FD_187698 | JGI IMG/M metagenome (GOLD analysis project Ga0209537, IMG submission 187698) | Biogas fermentation microbial communities from Germany - Plant 4 DNA1 (SPAdes) (version 2) | ecosystem: Engineered > Bioreactor > Anaerobic > Digestate | place: Bielefeld, North...
ACATAGCGAAACACTGTAACCTATACGCTTAACATATTCTTCAAAGGCGGGTACGAATATGATATTTCCCAGATTTTCGCTGACTACATAGACACGGTCAAGGTCATAAAGAATAGTCTGTGTTCTTACTTCAAAATATTGGAATGCATAGTTATGAGCTTTAATGGCTGTTTTGGTTGTAAAGGGATCCGGTGAAAAATAAACAAATTTCATTCTGCTATAACCCAGAACCATGCAAAAGAAATATATTCGTACAATTCGCCCGTACATATCCTGTTTTATCCATAAACTTACAACCTTTGACACTATATTTCACATAACACTCGACGGAATCTGAACCAACCTCTCAGAGCTCTTCCTTAGCGGTGCCTATTGTCCGGTGAAGCGATGTGGTAAGCACACTCCAAAGCCTTTTTGCAATTGTTGTCTCTTTTCTAAAGAATTTTGCACAAAAATACGTTTGCAATCTGCTTGTTATAGCCAGCAACTGCCCCGTTAGTTCAGAAAAATATATCAGAGACGCTATTAGAATGTTATCACACTCCTGGATATAATCATAAACTTCTTGCATTCCGTCTCTTTGACAACATCCAACATTCTTCCAACAGTATCTACAATCAATACAAGGTTTAATGTTGCAATTATATGCATTTATAATTTTATATTCACCTTTCAAATTGTTGATAGTTCATTAACTAGAGTAATAGTATCACCGTTTTTCCTTGGGGAACCATTAAAATTAGCGTTTTCATGATTTTAACCCTCTAAATTCTAAATTTTCATAAACAGAATTATAATCAAACTTCAATGCTCTAACCTGTCAAGTCCAGGCACGGACGCTTGGCACAAAAATAGCATGTTGCCTAACTCTTGTACTACCGAATCAAGTTTGTAAATCCAGCCTTACTTACCGTTATTGACATGCCACGGAAACACTAAAATTTCCCATTTTCAGCCTAGCAATCATTAACGCTATATATCGAAATCTACCGCACCAGCCACCCATAATCCTGCCTGCAATCCACAATATAATCAACAAACACTGTATGATCCTTAATTTGATACAGAATCAGATAATATTTTTCAACAAACATCTTATGATACTTATTTAGGGGTATAAATTCTGCAGTAAGAAATGGGAATCGTTCAGGCATTATAGAAAGAGAGCGAATAGCATTCATAAGATCGTTTTTTGCCTTACGTGCAGCAGTGGGGCTTTTCTGCGCTATAAACCGTACGTGGCCCGCCAGCATTTGACGGGCACGATCGGAAACAATAACCTTATACTGAATCTTCTTTTCCATGTTCCACCTCGTCAATAATGCTTTCGAGATAGCTGTCCAATTCATCCGGTGTAACTCCGGCACGGCCAGCCAAGCGGTCTTCCTCAACAGCCAGCAGTTCTTCCCTTAGCTTCAGCATTTTTTCTCGACGGGTAAAGGCCTCTATATCCATAACTACGAGATCACCCTCGCCGTTCTTGGTGAGAAAAACAGGTTCTCCGGTAGACTTACACAAAGCTGCAATTTCATTATAGTTTTGCCGGATACTTGCGGATGGTTTAATCTGCATGGTATCAACTCCTTATAGTAACATTCTAATCATATTATACTTTTTTCATGCTATAATATCAATTAGTAATTGTGTTACTCTACATAATATTGCGTAATATAGACAAATCCAAACACTCTACTTAAAACATAGTGCAAACATGTCTATACACTCGAGGTCTATCTCTACAGAAAACTCAATTTTACCTTTCATAACTTTATTTCTGAAATCCTCGCCATCCGCTGCAAACGTAGTGAATTTCGTAAAGTGCTGAAAATTCAAGATTTCTAGGTATCTTTCCTTTGCATTCCTATTACACATTCCACGTGTGTTGGGTGAGGAATAGGAAGACAAATTTCCCTTATCATTATTCTTTTTTTAATCTGTATGCATTTTACTCTGCACTGCATTAGAATATCCATTCTTATATATAAAGGTCAGCTTGTATGGATTAGCATTTCCATTCTCGTCAATCTCACCGATAATAACCTTTTCTACAATACTTTCGTTCTATAAAATTTCATTATTTTCTAGTGCCTTACGAAAATATGCAATCCGTTTTTCCAGGTTAATTTCTTCCTTAGAGGATTGTTCCAGTTGTTCCCTTTCAGACGATAATCCTTCTAAAATTGATTCCAATTCACTGTATTTTTTCTCATAAGTGGCTTTATCAATCGTTTCCTCTAAACGCATATCAATTAACCTATTACGTTTCTGCTCAATTGCATGAATTTCATTTTATACTTTAGCTAATTGTTTTTGGAAATCATTTTTGATAAGAACACTTTCCATCCTTTCTATAAGTTCATCTAGAACATCTGAATTATTCTGGCATAGCAGTTTATATGATTCAACAAATGCACTCTCAAGTATTTTTTCTTCAATGGCTTTGCTTGGCGGGCAATATTTCTTGCCTTTTTTAGTAGCAGTTACGCATTGCCAGATAACCTTTTCGTGAGCGCTACCACTATACCAGTTCCGGCGCGATAAATTACTTCCGCAAAAAGCACACTCCAGCTTGCTGCTAAAAGCATATTGCCTACTGTATTTTTCACGTTTTCCCTTTTCTACACCGCGACGGTTTTTACCTCTCCTGTCTAAGATTGCTTGCGCCTTTTCAAATATTTCTTCACTAATAATCGGCTCGTGATGGTTCTTTATATAGAATTGGTCTTCCTCACCGTAATTGTCTAATCTTCTTTTGGAAATTGGATCAACGGTAAAAGTCTTACCTTGCAAAACATCACCTTTGTATTTTTCATTTTTTATGATTCCTAATACTGTTGTATCATGCCATTCTGTATTGCCATTTTTAGTTTTATAACCAAGGCTGGTTAACTCTTTTGCTATGACATAAGCGCCCGCGCCATCAATATACCGGTTAAATATGTATCTCACAATATCAGCTTCCGCTTCATTTATTGATATACCCTTGTCATTATGATTATAATCATACCCCAGGCAGCTCTGGAAACCAACCAGTTCTCCTCGCTTCATTTTCATTTTCAAGCCTTTTTTACATTGGCCGATATGTTCTCTACTTCCTGTTGCGCCACTGAGCTTAATATGATAAGCAGCAGTTCTCCATCCATTGTCAATGTGTTGATATTTTCATCTTCGAAAAATACAGCTATATTTCTTTCCTTCAACATCCCCGAACATATTTTAAGGTATCCAAGGTATTTCTGGCAAACCTTGATATGGATTTTGTTATGATCATATCAATTTTACCATCCATGCAGTCGTTAATCATGCGCTGGAAATTTTCACGTTTTGTAACCTGGGTACCTGTTATCGCCTCATCAGCATAGATGTCAACCAATACCCAATTCTTACGCTTTTTCACTAAGTCTGTGTAATACATAACCTGTGATTTATAGCTGTTTAATTGTTCATCTGAATCCGTACTAACTCTTGCATAAGGAGCTACACGCAAAATATCCGCTACTTTTCCTGCAGTACGGTCAGATATTTTTCTGTTCGCTTTTATTACTTCAACTTCATGCATTAAAAGTCCTCCTTTGCAAAATGATTATTACGAAACCAGTATAGTGAACAACTACCTATATGCCAAATGTGCAAACTAAGAAGTCAGGTCTGAAACCACACCGTAATCCTGCATAAGTTTATTTTTAATCAGAGAAAATTCTTTCTCAGTTATCAGAGACAAAGACAACAATTGTCCCAACATGGCAATCTGCATACTGTATCGAATCAATTTACCCTTCATAAAGACCCTCCTTATCAGCAATCACAAATACTTCTAATTTTCAGATTCGCAGTAGGAAATGCGCCATAGTTTGAACAGCATATACACAAAAGCTTTCATTAACAGGCGCAATCCTATCCTGCGTTACTGTTTTGGTTTCATATATTTCTAGTTATATCCGGCAGACAGCGGTTGACCGTCCTCATAGGAATCGCACCTCCCCGTCAGCGACCGGGGCGCACTCTGGGACTTAACCTCGACTATGCGCAAGTATCATTATCCCTCCGTATGCGTTATCGCCAAAAGCGTAACCAACACTTTTTATTGCATAAGTATTCTTCGCTCACACCTTACCTTCATCCAGTCCATAAATGGAATTGATCCTTCGGTTGGAACCGGCTTTATACCGGCAGATGGTCCTGGCGTACCTGCAATCTGGCTTTCCTTCTCAGGACATACTGGGAAAGTACCGGATAAACACTTATTCAATTATCAAAGAACACTTGAGGGGGTAGTATATGTTCCTCTACTAATCAGCAGATTTTTTGGTCAAAAGTTGCACCCCTTACAGAAATTTTTTGAAAATTTCTCAATATTCTTTAATGCTTTTTCAATTGAGCGGGATACTTGACATTTGTTAACACCCTCAATCCTGGCTATTTCTGCTTTGCTCATGCCAAGAAAAAAATGCGCATAGATACGCTTTGCCTGTTTTTCCGGCAGGCTGTTGATAGCAGCATATAATTCCTGTTTGCTCAGTTTTCGTTCATAAGATTTCTTCCGGTGATAATACAAGCAGAACAATATCTCTTTCTATTCCATCATCAGCGTCAAGAGAATAGTAGGCCTTGTTTACCCGGATGCGCTCGTAATCTGCATGTTCTTTTCGCTCAATCTGTTTGATCAGTTCTACAACTTCATCTGCAATTTCAATAAAAAAGTCAGATTTATAAAACGGGTATAAATCCCGTAAATTGATCTTCTTCATATTTGAACCTCCGTTTTGATTTTTTTGTGTTGAAAAACCAAAACAGAGGCGGAGGAGAACGACACCCGATGCAATTCTCCTTTTCTCGACAAAAAAAGCCTACTTGGACACAACCCAAATAAGCTTTCTCTAAAACTGAGCTATTGTATTTCCTAATATTACGCTCTGTCAGTTCTACTTGATGCCCACATTTGCCCTGTGATAAAAATGAGCTTTTTTTAACAGTTGGAGATTAGTTGTGAGGTAAAAAATGATGTCAACTTCATCAAGCCAGACCGCTATCTAATAGCGGCTGCTGACCCATCGTATTATAACGGATAAACATTAAAAAACCCGCCAAACCCGTAAGCTTGAAAGGGATCACCTTAGACATGCAAAAACCCCCGCCAAACTCACGTTTTTTTTTATTTGGCGGGTATCGCCTATCTTAATAACTTAATGCAAACCATATCTAATATGGAGTTTAATGATGATACGCTCTATTAGTTCTTATTTTTATAGCTCTCATGTATCGTTTAACCTCCTAAACAGGAACTGTAAACTGTTATCGGAGGTGAACCAATGATGCACAACGATTTAGATAGTTTAGGTGAAATTCTTAAAGCTGCAAGAAAAAGCAATAACCTTACCCGTGAACAATTAGCAGAAAGAATAAACATATCACCCCGATATTTGATGTCCATAGAAAACGAAAATAAAAAGCCAAGCTATAGTGTTCTTTTTCGTCTGATCCGCGAATTAGGCATATCAGCTGACGCAATTTTCTATCCTGAAGGTAAACATACAAATAATGAAATAGATCAAATTACTCGCTTGCTTTACCAGTGTGATGAACGCGATCTCAAGGTTCTGTCAGCAACAGTTAAAGCTTTATTGGAAACTAAATGATGCCTGATACCCTTTTTTGTTTTCCGTTACTGCAATTTTGAAGACATTGGTAGCTCGACATCCTTTGCACCGGCCTATTTATCTACATTCAAATACACGATATCAAATCTAAAAACTCAATACGTATCAAGTAAAATAAAAGGAAAAAACTGCCAGACGAAAAGCGGGCAGGTTTAGTACACACAGTAAATGCGGCAACCAGGCTATCATAGTGTTACTAAGCACCTTAGACCCTTTGGCTTTGCGTCCTTGCCTTTCGGCAAGTTTGCTATTAACGCTCACTATTTAATTTATCCTATAAAAGCTTCAATTTCTTTTCAATTTACTACCGTTATATTTTATATACTACTACCATAGCCGGTTGCCTTTAAGTCAAATTAGTTTTTTCTACTTTTTCAAGCTCTTTGGTGGCTCCGGCTGGTACATAAGAAACATGCTCGTTGTTCCAATATTCGTTATGGCCACTACAGCCAACACTGCTGCCAATCCTTGAAATAGAGATTTGATAATAAATTTTAACATTCTAATTCGCCTCCCTTCTTATTTAAAGTAAGCAGGAAATCACATAAGCCAATAAATCTATGTCCCACAGGTGTTAATGTAAAGGCTTGCCAAAGCAGTGCAATTGATATAATCCAGGCAGGCAAGCTATTAAACCCCAAGGCAATTGCAGTAATAGATAAAATCACAACTGCCAGTAATGTGTACCAGCGGAAGGCTAATTCTATTTTCTTGTCCTTAAAAGGTTTATTGGAGGGAGCCTGTGGAGGATAGATCCAATATAAACTAAATGTTAATACGAGAATGCCAAGTAAAATAGCGGGATGCAACTGCCGGATGAATGGGTAATTTACTTTGATGGAATATCCTAATACTGTAAATATAAAAACACTTGTTGCTAAACACCTATAGTATGCTGAACAATGTGCTCCACCTGATAAGGTGCGAATGATGCCAGTTACGATAAGCAATATCGCAATTTCAACAGCAATATCCATGATAAAAGCAAAGGAAAAAAGAATACACAATTTAATAATACTGCCTACTAAAATTTCTGCGCCGAAAGACAGAACTTCTGTCTGATCCGCCCTGGAAACTTTTTTTGCCACATATGTTTCTAATGCTTGTCCAATTTTATGAATTGAAATTTCATTCATCTATGTCACCTCTGGTTCCATAGTATCACCTATTCCATATATTTCCTAGGGTATTTGCGCAACCTGTTGAAAATACGGTATAACTCATATAAAATGTTGTCTGAAACGTTATATTTCCCAAAAGTAAAATACCTTTTATAGGAATTAGTAATCCTATAATATAATGACTGATTACAGATATACTCAAAACATTACAATGCAACATTTAACGTGTTATATCGTTCATAGTGGTTTCCATTGTAGGATTTTTCTATTTTATCCCTACTAAAGGTCTTTCTCGTTTTATTCTTTTCATATTTGTTAATATAATTTAATGCTCACATTTTTATGGTTTAAGTAAATACCTCACTGTGATAAAATAATACAATAAAATAACCTTCATGCACTGTAGTAGTGGCAGCAGAAAAAACTTGATTTAACTCAAAATTATATTCATTGTAAACATGTAAACACTTTAGAAAGGTGGATTTATGATAGATAAATATTTTATAGAAAACCTATTTGGCATTAATGGACTAAATATTGCATGGTACGGCGTTATTATTGGGTTCGGGATTCTACTTGGTATTTTGATTGCCTGCCGTGAAGCAAAACGACAGAACCTAAAAAGTGATATTATCTTTGATTTTCTCTTTTTAGCACTCCCTATCGCAATCATCTGTGCAAGAATTTATTATGTTGCATTTGAATGGAAACAGTATAGCGGCAACTTTACAAAGGTGATTGCTATTTGGGAAGGTGGTCTTGCTATATATGGAGGAGTTATCGGTGGAATCATAGCTGCAATTATTTTTTCAAAACGCAGCCACTTCCCTTTTTTCCGGCTTGTTGATATGGTTGTACCTAGCTTAATTCTTGGACAAGCAATTGGTCGATGGGGTAATTTTGTGAATCAGGAGGCCTTCGGCAATCTCGTTACAAAGCCGGATCTTCAATTCTTCCCCTACGCTGTATTTATAGAGCAGTTGGGAGAATGGCATCAAGCCACATTTTTCTATGAAAGCATGTGGAACTTATGCGTTTTTGCCATACTGGTTTATTTTCGCAAAAGGACAAAGTTTAGTGGTCAGCTTTTAGCAACTTATTTTATCGGATATGGCTTAGGCCGTTTTTGGATTGAAGGGTTGCGTACAGATAGCCTTTATCTATTTCCGGGGCTTAGAATATCGCAAGCAGTATCATTGGTTCTGATTATTACGGGAATTATTATGATTGTGCTCCAGAAAAAGCTCTTAAAAGAATCACCAGTGTATACAGGTAAATATATGATTAAATAAAAAGATACCGCTCCCAGTTTTAGCACTGAAGGAGGTATCCTTCTATTTGCATAGTGCAATAAAGTCTTTTGCACTCTCTGTTAGATATTTATTCTGATGGTAAATGACAGAAAAACTTCTCTGAAAACGTATCCCGTTTATCTGAAACTGACTGATATCTTTGCGATCAAGAGAGTCCTTTACCAGTAAATAAGGCAGCACGGAAATACCTAAATTTGCCTGCACCGCCCTTACAATTGCTTGAGTACTTGTACTCTCCCAAGCTGGTAAAATTTCTATTCCATGGGAGGTCATTGTACTATCAAAGATTTCGCGCCCAGCGCTTCCTGCTTCTCTTAAAATAAAACTTTCACCTTGAAGCTTTGAAATCTCAATATTTTTTTGATTAGCAAAGGGGTGATCGTTTCCACAGACCATTACCAATTCATCATCGCGGAATTTATGCTCTATAATATAAGAGCTATGTACTACACCTTCTATCAACCCAATATCAATCTGATTGGACAAAATATATTGTTGAATTTTTTCTGAATTATCTATGATTACCTTAACATACATCTGAGGATGTATTTGCTTAAACTGAGTTATATAGCCCGGTAATAAATAATTTCCGATGGTAATGCTTGCTCCAATACGGATGATTCCCATTACATCAAAGTTTTTGATTTCCTTTTCCATATCCTCAAAAAGTCCCACAATATGTGCTGCATATTGAAGAAAGCTCTTTCCAACTTCTGTGATATGGAGTCTTTTTGCAATGCGATCAAATAATTTTATCCCATAATAATCTTCAAGCTCTGATATCGCAAGACTAATAGAAGGTTGCGCAATATGTAACTTCTCTCCGGCTGCAGTTGCACTGCCGGTTTCACATACAGTGACAAATATTTTCAGATGCCTTAATGTCATTGGAATCACCTTATTATAATAAAAATCTTATAAACTTTATAAAATAATACTATTTTATATATACTTTTTCAAGTTATAAAATAAAATAAAGGGGGCTAATGATTTGAAGAATAAAAAAAACATTTATACAAAATTGTTTATTTCTACCTTTTATTTAAGCGCTTTTACCTTTGGAGGAGGATATGTCATTATACCATTGATGAAAAAGAAATTTGTAGATGATTTACAATGGATTGAGGATGATGAAATGCTAAATTTAACAGCAATTGCACAATCCTCACCAGGAGCAGTTGCAGTTAACGCAGCGATACTGCTGGGGTATCGTGTTGCTGGAATATTGGGTGCCCTGGTAACAATTTTAGGCACAGTTTTACCGCCGTTTATAACTCTTTCTGTTATCTCCATTTTTTACACTGCATTTCGCGATAACATTGTTGTAAATGCGGTTCTGAAAGGGATGCAAGCTGGCGTTGCTGCTGTAATTGCGGATGTGGTTTTGAATCTTGGAAGTAATGTCTTGAAGCAGAAGGACATAGTATCTATGATTATTATGGTGGGTGCATTTATTGCCACATTTTTCTTTAAGATTAACGTTATGTATATTGTTTTAGTGTGTGGGTGTATGGGAGCGGCAAAGATTCTGATTCAAATGAAAAAATTCCAAAAGGGCGGTGACTCTCAATGATACTCTTAAAACTTTTTTGGAGCTTCTTTCAAATCGGTATGTTTAGCATTGGAGGTGGAATGGCTGCAATACCGCTGATTCAAAATCAAGTAGTTAATTTACACCACTGGCTGACATTAACGGAATTTACCGATCTCATTACCATTGCAGAAATGACACCCGGACCTATCGCCATCAATTCAGCCACTTTTGTGGGAATTAGAATTGCAGGCATACCAGGGGCGATTATTTCTACCGTTGGATGTATCTTTCCATCCTGTATTATCGTTTCACTCCTGGCATGGATTTATTTTAAATTCAAAGAATTGACCTTAGTGCAAGGAGTTTTGTCTGGTTTAAGGCCCACCATTGTAGCGCTGATTGCATCAGCAGGGTTGTCAATATTTACGTTGACTGTTTGGGGAGAAGACGGCTTTTCAACAAATCCTCAAACAATAAATTTGGTTTCTGTTTTATTATTTACTATGGCTATATTTATTTTGCGGAAATGGAAACCGAATCCTATTTATGTCATGCTCGGATCAGGCATTGTCGGTGGAGCAATTTATTTGATGATATAGGAGGGTCAAAATGAAACTACGAATACGAAAAGGGTTGTTTTCTTGGCAATTAATAGATGAAAGTGATACAACTGTAGCAAAAATAAGCAAGAAAAAATTTACTGGTGCATCTAAAAAAATCTATGATGGAAAAAGAAATCTCATTTACACAACAGATATCGTGAATCTACCATCAAAAAAGGAAATTTGGAACTATGAGGAATCAAGAAAATATATAATTTATAAAGATGAGAAAGCTATAGCAACTGCAAATTTACATTTTGTAATTAACCCAGACCGGACAATGCTACAAAGGTTAACCTTACGTCCGCATCTCGTAGATAGAATGGATGTCGAAACTATTTACGTCCTTTTGGTTGTTGAAAGGCAAAAGAATAATGGCGTGACAATTTCTCAGGATGGTGTTCAATTAGGTAAAGTAACTCCATTTTTTACTTTTAAACCAAAATATCTTGAATATATCGGACAATACGAAGTTACGTTTTGGTCAGGAATCTATGTACTCATAGAATATATGATGCATGAAGATGACATGATTTTTGTTTGAAAATCTTTTGCCTTTTTACTGCTATAGTTACATATAATTTGCGATTTACTTGATTTATTTATCTTCTAAATATGAAAGTAAAAATTTCATATAATGTTTATCAGCTATTCCTATATAACGTAAAATTAACCATTTACTAATTGAACGGTTGCATCATAATACGATATAACCGTTTAGCTTATTATAGACCAGAATTTCGTCTACAATGTCTTTGAAAAGCTAAGTGAAAGAGACAATTTTTCACTTTCCACTATGCTAGTGTTCACAATAAACGGACCTGTGGGTTTTAGGGAACCTTGCAGATACACTTCCACTATCACTTTAGTATTGTCATTTACTCTGTACCTTAAGCATCTGCCGTCTCTTGTAAGACGGCAGATGCTTAAGGCAAGTATAAATCCGAGAAGTGCCTCAATAATAAGTATAAATAACCGTTAAAGGGAAAATATTATAATATCCACTTTCGTTGTATATTTCTCATGCTTATGTAAAACAGAAGCACAGAAAAAACACTAAGGATCAAGAGATCTAACCAAACACTCATCGTCCCACTTTTTACCAAAGCAATATGTAAAATATCTACTCCATAAGTCAACGGTAATGCATATGAAAGTGGACGCAAAAATATTGGCAAGGTTGAAACAGGAAAAAAAAGCCCACAGAAAAATATCATTGGAAAGCGAAAAAAGTTTGAGTAAGTTTGTGCTTCAAATATTTCCTTTGCAGAAACCGCAATAACAAGACCTACCAATGTTGAGCTAAATGCAATGAATAATACTCCAATAAAAACAAATCCCCAGTTAACATCTGATAAATCCGAGAGAAATGCACCAAAAATTATCGGAACAAATGCATTAAAAATTCCAAACAACACAGATCCGATAATTTTTGCAAGTACCATTACTTTCAAACTTATAGGAGCAAGCAGCAGCCTATCAAAAGAGTGTCCCTTTCTTTCAAAAGTAATGGTCACCGCCAGCATTGATGTTGTACCAAATAAAACACTCATTGCCATAAGACCCGGAAGGATTTCTATGATCTCTACAGCCTGTTGTGAACGCATGAAAAGCATAAGAGCCCAAGAAAGCGGAAATATAATCCCCCAACTTATGTTTGGTGGTTTTAAATAGTAATTTTCAATGTCTTTTCTTAAGATATTCCAAAACGCAACTAAAGTATCCATTCTATTTTCCCACCTTCTCTTTTTCCTTTTTTAGTTTTGAAGCTTCAATTCCTGTTAGTTTAACAAAAACATCTTCTAATGACGGCTTTATTTCTTTTGCTTCGTAAACGGAAATTCCCTTGTTATCCAGCAGTTGAAGGATAGGGGATAAAGCTATTCGTTCTTTAGAAATAATTAAACAAGAATTTTCATCTGGAATCTCTACTGTGCAATTTACAAATTTATTTTCCAGTTCTTCTTTCACGTATTTTATGCTACTGTCAAGCTGCAACTTAATTTTATGCTCATGTTCTACGTTTTCCATCAGTTCAGTTACCGTACCAACCTTTACAATCTTACCATTCACAATAAAAGCAATCCTGTCACAGATTCGTTCAGCCTCTTCGATATAATGGGTGGTAATAAAAATTGTTTTGCCTTGTTTTTTTAAGTTCAGTATAAGCTCTCTAATTTGCCTTGCACTTTCAACATCTATGCCTGTTGTTGGTTCATCCAAAAATAATATTTTAGGATTATGTATAATTCCGGCTGCTATTGTAAGTTTTCGTTTCATTCCTTTTGAATAAGCTTTAAAAGGGCGTTTCGCTGCTTTAGTTAAATCAAATAGTTCCAGCAATTCCATTGCCCTTTTTTCACGTTCTTTTCTACGTATCCCATATAACGAAGCACAAAAGCAGAGATTATCGAAGCCATTCATTTCATCATATAAATTATTTTCATCAGGAATAATTCCAATAATTTTCTGCACTTTTTTTATGTCTTTTATCGCATCAATTCCATCAATCATAATATGTCCGCTAGTAGGCCTGGATAAACCAATCATCATATTGATTGTAGATGTCTTTCCAGCACCATTTGGACCTAAAAATCCAAAAATCTCTCCCTGATCTATTTGGAAAGATAAATCATTAACAGCTTTAAACTCACCATAAGATTTGTTTAAATTTTTTACATCAACTAATCCCACAGGCAACCCTCCTATAATGAAATGTTCCGACAGAAATAGTGCCGGAACATTTCGAGTAAGAAAAATAATAATTCAAAGTCCGGTTTTATTCTCCACATTCATCATGATGCTGATGTTCATGGCAAACAGAACCAGTAAATTTTAGAGTACCTTGCAGGTACGCTTCTACCGCTGCTTTGGCATTACCGCTTGCCCCGACAATTACCTCTATGCCTTTTTCATTAAAGATATCAATGGCACCACTGCCCATGCCTCCTGATATAATTACATTAACTCCCATATCATTTAGGAAGTTAGGAAGGAAGCCGGGCCTATGCCCTGGATTAGGTATAGACTCAAATTTAACTATTTGATTGTCTTTAACTTCAAAAATATTGAAGTTAGCGCAATGTCCAAAGTGCTCCGTTACCATATCATTCTCACTCGCTACTGCAATTTTCATCATGGTTTTCTCCTCCATTCTTTTACTTATAATATATCCATCAAGTATCCTTGCAGCTTGCTCAACAAGTTCTGCGCAAGGCCGCTTTTTATAATAATTATCATTTCTGGTCTCGGGTATAGGTTTATCATGCTTAATTGAAATACCTAACAGTTCCCTGCATA
>Ga0209537_1003778_pt1 | contig 13519 bp, 12 predicted proteins | sample BioPla4DNA1_FD_187698 | JGI IMG/M metagenome (GOLD analysis project Ga0209537, IMG submission 187698) | Biogas fermentation microbial communities from Germany - Plant 4 DNA1 (SPAdes) (version 2) | ecosystem: Engineered > Bioreactor > Anaerobic > Digestate | place: Bielefeld, North...
TGAGGAATGGATTTGTAAATATAAAACATTTTATAATATTGACTTTGCTCTAAACTTTGATATGGTAGGTAGGATGGATGATAATGAATCAATATTATTAATAAGGCAAGCTACAAATGATGAAGTTGTAATCAAAAGTTTTTTTAAAAATTATAAGAATAATGCAAAAAAATTTAATATAAATATAAAATATACTAATGAAGGTTTCAGACAAACTGATGCATACAATTTTTTTATTAATAAAATACCATCCTACACTATGAGCACAGGAATTCATCCAGACTATCATAGAGCGTCAGATACCCCAGATAAAATTAATTATCAATCAATTTATAAAATTATCCTTTCGTTGTATTATCAAATAAAGGTAAAAGTGGTTAGTAGATAAGAAGTTGATTAGTGATAGGTGATAGGTGATGGGTGATAGGTGATGGGGAGACTGGGTGACGGGGTGACTATGAGAGTGGGTGACTTGGTGATTGGGAGACTGGGTGACAATGAGAGGATATTAGTTATAAGTTAGTCCACAGATGCACACAAATGAGCACAAATTAAAGATTAATGTTTATGAGTTGATAAGATGAAGTAAAATGTTTAAATTACATTTAATTACATTAAAGCAATTATTCTTGTTTATTTTATTTATTAAATCATAGCCTATGATGGGTTTTTGAGATAATCATCTGTGAAAATCTTAGGTTCTGATTTTTTAAGGAATTACTAAATAGTAATTTTATATTTAAAAAAACGATGTGTCAAATCCGCATTGGGAAATGATTTGCCATAAAACAAGTAAGCCGCGATGGGTAGAAGGGTTTACACTGTTTGAGCGAGCGATAGCGAGCGAGTTTGTAAACCCCAAGAGGTAATTGCGTAGTTTTATCAAATCATTTCCCGAGCGGAGACCTTTCTTTTGTTACTTTTCTTTGTGTGGTTGACAAAGAAAAGTAAATTTTTTCAGGGCTAAAGCCCATCCCTTTCTCTTTGTCTTACCCTGACCTAGAGGTCTATGTTAATAATCAGCTATTTATTGTCTGAACCATGATTTGTGGGATTAAAAGATTTTTGGATTGAATTTCTTATTTTTGCTCATTTGTGTGCATTTGTGGACAATAAATATCTAATCAGCAATGTCTATAATCTCATCCACAGATTTACACAAATTAACACTGATAATTTATTTTTTTTAAGTGCATTTGTGGATTAATTTACAACTATTCAACCTATTTTATCACCTATCACCCATCACCCATCACTAATCAACTAATCAACAAAACATTTATCACCTATCACTTATCACCTATTCTCCCAGTCTCCTCGTCTCACACGTCTCCCATCACTATCATTTGTGTGCATTTGTGGATTAATAAATAACAATTGGATAGTTAAAATAATTTACCCACTATAAACATTATAGAACCAATATCTTTTTAATGAAATTAATGTTAATTTCTTGTTAATAAATCAAAAATTATTTTTTATTTTTGCATAATCAATAAAATATTATTAAAAAAATGTGTGCAGAAAAAGTTTTATTTACTGAAACAGAATTAAATAATTTGATGAATCGATATCATTTTTCAGCAGAAATGATGGATATCGTAAAAAATGAAAATCTTTTGCCTTTGAGTTTGTTATCAAGGCTACAAACAACTTATCCACAATATTCATTAATGAAAAATCCTAATAAAATAGATTTTAATGAAAAAGATAGATGGGTAGGATTAAAAGGATTTAGAGAAATCGTTGATAAATTAGCTAAACATGGCGTTATCATTGATAAAATACCAGAGAGAGAGGTTTTTATACATGTATATAGATTTATGGTAACTGCCCACGTGCTAAATTTAATTGATTGGAATAATTATCAAAATGATCCTTTATTTTATCTTACTTTTCCTCAGCCAGATATGGTTCGTGAGCATGCTAGACAAAAAATATTAGCAGCTAAAACAGATGAAGAGAGAGAAGCAATAGTAAAAGATTATATCAAAGAGACTAATCCTCATGATGGCAAACAAAAATTGAATAAACCTATATATATTAATGAAAATGGAGAATTAGAACTTTTAGATGGCTTACAGCATAAATATTCTTCTGTAGTTTTAATCTTAGATGAGCAAACGCAAAATTGTTTTGGTTTTTGTACTTATTGCTTCCGTCATGCTCAGGTGCGAGGTGACGAAGATATGTTTGCTCAGAAAAGTATAGAACAAGTAATCGGCTATTTGAAAAGACATAAAGAAATTACTGACATATTGATAACGGGTGGAGATGCGGGCTACATCACTCCTGCCAGATACAGAGAGTATATAATTCCTATCATCGAAGATCCAGAATTATCTCATATCCGCACAGTTAGATTAGGTACTCGTGTTCTCAGCTATTATCCAGAGAAAATTTTATCTCATAAATATGATGAAATGCTTAACTTATTCAAAATGCTTTATGATAATGGCGTGCAACCTATGATAGTTTCTCATTTCTCAACTCCAAGGGAGATTATGAATATAACCACTATCGCTGCTATTCGTAGATTAAAAAGCTACGGTGTAAATCTCAAAAGCCAAAGTCCTATTATGAATCATATAAGTATGTATGAAGATGAAAATGGTAATATCGATGTAGATCGCTCTGCTCAAAACTGGATAGATTTAGCTAACATCTTTGCTATGCTAGGTGTCGGTTTCCATGCTATGTATATACCGCGTCCTACAGGAGAAGTGGAATATTTCACTCGTCCTTTATCAGATATTAATAAAGTGTTTAATAAAATATACAAAAGTTTAGCTTCTGTTAATCGTCCTACCAGATATATTACTATGACTTTATCTGCTGGCAAAATTTCTCTTTTAGGCGATACTAAAATAGATAATGATAGAGTTTTTGCACTTAAAATTAATGAAGGTAGAGATATGAATTGGTGTGATAATGTATTTTTTGCTGAGTATGATGAGCAAACTAGTAACATTGCTAATCTGAAACCCTATAAAGCTGATAAATTTTTCTATGAAGATGAATTAGAAGAGATAGAAAATAATTTAGAAAAAAATATTTTAGAAGCTCAGAAACATCATAAAATTTCTGAAAGGAAATAATTAATTTTATTCATCATGATTAATAAAGTCTTTAAAACACCTAAGGAAGCTATTGCAGACATTTTTGATGGTGCTACTATTATGATTGGCGGATTTGGTGAGGCGGGTAGCCCTATTGAATTAATTCATGCATTAATTGATCAAGGAGCAAAAAATTTAACTATCATCAGTAATAATGCTGGAAGTGGACACGTGGGATTAGCAGCATTATTAGAACATAAACGCGTTAAAAAGATCATTTGTTCTTATCCTAAAACAGCATTTTCAGAAGTTTTTCCTGATCTATATTGCAATGGAGAAATAGAATTAGAACTTGTGCCACAAGGTACTCTAGCAGAACGTATTCGCTGTGGTGGTGCTGGCATACCAGCATTTTATACTCCTACTAGCGTAGGAACACCATTAGCTGAGGGTAAAGAAATTAGAGAAATTGATGGCAAATTTTATGTTTTAGAATATGCATTAAAAGCTGATTTCTCCCTTGTGAAAGCATATCAAGGAGATAGATATGGCAACCTTATTTATTATAAAACAGGTAGAAATTTCGGACCTATAATGTGTATGGCAGCCAAAGTAACTATTGCTCAAGTTAATAAAATTGTTGAAGTAGGTGAACTAGATCCAGAGATTATAGTTACTCCAAATATTTTTGTGCACAGAGTAGTAGAGGTAGCTAATCCTCTACACGAGCACGTTTTAGTTAGTCAAAATAAAAAATATCCATGGACAGAATAAATATCGGATGGAGCAAGGAAGAGATGGCAAAATTGGTTGCCAATGATATCCCTGATGGTTCTTATGTTAACCTTGGCATTGGTATTCCAGAATTAATAGCTAATTATGTACCACATGGCAGAGAAGTCATCATACATACGGAGAATGGCCTTTTAGGTGTAGGTCCAGCTCCAACACCTGGAACAGAAGATTTCGATTTGATAAATGCTGGCAAAAAACCTATTACTGCCATCAAAGGAGCTTGTTTTTTTCATCATGCAGATAGTTTTGCTATGATACGTGGTGGCCATTTAGATTTTACTATCTTGGGAGCATATCAAGTATCTCAAAATGGAGATTTAGCTAATTGGTCTACGGGTAGCCCAAATGATATTCCTGCTGTCGGCGGTGCAATGGATCTAGTACAAGGTGTTAAAAATGTTTTTGTTATCATGAGCCATACCACTAAAGATGGTACACCTAAAATTGTTAAAAAATGTACTTATCCTTTAACAGGTGTCGCTGTAGTATCTCGCATTTATACTGATTTAGCTATTATTGATGTTACTAATCAAGGTTTAAAAGTTATTAAATTGGCTCCAGGCATTGATAAAAATACTCTAATAAATAAAACTGAAGCTGACTTAATATTTTAATCAATTTTTTCACTATTCAATTAATTTTTGAGCTTCTGTAATTTATTTATTATTAGATAGTTAAATATTCACCACAAAGTTCTCAAAGAAGGCACAAAGAATACAAAGCAATTGTCTGAACTGGGATTTGTGGGATTAAAGGATTTTGGAATTTTGTTTTTCAGGGCTAAAGCCCACTTTTCTTTTTTTTTGTGTAATACCCTGACCTAAAGGTCAGGGTTAATTTTTATTTGTGTGCATTTGTGGATTAATAAAAACAATTTGACAGTTAAATATAAACCTAAATAATTTATCCACAATAAACGTTATAGGACCATATTTTTATTCCTTTTAAAAAATTTTTTTAAAAAATATTAAAAAAAAATTTGGTTATTGAACAAATGTTTATTAATTTTGCAACGAACAAATGTTCATTATATGGCACCAAGAATAAAAAGATTGAGAAAAATAATACAACCCCCTGTTGTAAAGGGATTTAAACCTTATGGTGTAACTAACACCGAACAAAATGAAAAACCAATAATACTATTATATGAAGAGTATGAAGCTATCAGATTATGTGATTATAAAATGTACAATCATTTACAAGCCTCAGAAATAATTAATATTTCTCGTCCCACATTTACTCGTATTTATGCTTCTGCTCGGCAAAAAATCGCTAAGGCTTTTGCTGAAGGTAGAGAAATTAAAATAAATGGTGGCAATGTTTATTACGATAGCCCTTGGTACCATTGTAATACATGCTCATGTTATTTTAATAATCCTAATATTGATGATGTAATAAGAAATTGTCCATTATGTGGTAGCCGAGATATTGTGAGTGATAATTTCTCTCCTGTAAGCCAAGAAAAACTAGTTGATGACTACGATGATTATTGTATATGTCCTAATTGTGGCTATGAAAAAAAACATGAATATGGAGAACCTTGCAATAAAGTAGTTTGTCCCCAATGTAATAGTTTTATGAGAAGAAAAAAATTTTTTTAAAAAAACTCAAAAATCAATAATATGAAAATTGCAATTACATCCACGGGAAATTCATTAGAATCTAATATTGATCAACGTTTTGGACGTTGCGCATATTTTGTCATTTATAATACTGAGAATAAAGCAATAGAATTTATTCCCAATCCCAACAAGGATAAAGAAGCAGGTGCAGGGACAGCAGTTGTTCAATTTATAGCATCTTATAATGTAAATAAGATTATTTCTGGTGAAATTGGAGCCAATGCTAAATCTATCTTGGATAGCTTAAAGATTCAAATGATAATTATCAAAAAGCCTGAAATGAAAATAAAAGAGATTATTGATATGTTAGAAAATAGTTAAATATTATTCTGTTATTAATGATTATGAATAAAATTATTATATAGAGTATAAAAATAAAATATTTGAATATTAAATTAACAACAATTAAAAAAAGGAGGTTTATTATGCCAAATTTAGATCAAACAGGTCCTTTAGGACAAGGACCAATGACAGGTAGACGCATGGGGCGTTGTACTAATTATGGTGCCTACAAACAAAATACTAGCTTTAATAACGATCGGAACGAAAATCAACTTGATGACTTTCAAACACAAAACTATTTAAAAGGTTATGGACGGGGTTTAGGTTTGAGAAAAGGGTTAGGTTTTGGTCGTAATAACGGTGGTAGAGGACGTGGCATGGGACGACAAAATCGTTTTAGAGGCAATTATTAATTAACTTAGGCAAATTCATATAGATAAATAATTATGAGTCCATGTGAATTTGCCTAATTACTTTTTACTTTCGATTTTTTTTAAAAATAAAACCAAGAAAAATAAAATTATGAAAAACATGAAAATTGCAATTCCATTAGAAAATGGAGTTTTAAGTCAACATTTTGGTCATTGTCAGACCTTTGCTATTGTAAATGTAGAAAATGACACTATTACTGAAATCAAAGAGATAGTTCCTCCAGATCATGTACCAGGTTTATATCCTAAATGGATAGCTCAAATCGGTGTAACTGATGTAATAGCTGGTGGCATGGGACAAAAAGCCATTGAACTTTTCAATCAACAAAAAATAAATGTTTTTGTTGGTGCACCTGTTAAAACTGCTGAAGAATTAGTAATTGATTTTTTGAATAATAATCTAAATTTGAATGCAAATTATTGTGATCATTAATTCATAAAAAATTTTTTACTTAAGTATTTGTAAAAAAAGATATTAATGAAAATAGCAATAGCAAGTGGTAAAGGTGGTACTGGTAAAACATTAGTAGCCACCAATTTATTCTATTCTCTTCAGCAACGAAACTATCAAGCAGTATTAGTTGATTGTGATGCAGAAGCACCTAATGACATGATTTTTTTTAATGGTGAAAAAATAAAATATTTTTATGTTCATCAAGAAATTCCTGTAATAAATGAAAAAAAATGTACCTTTTGTAGTAAATGCTATGAATACTGCAATTATAATGCTATTTTTATATTACCTGATTTGAAAGTAATAAAAGTAATTGAAAATTTATGTCATGGATGTGGTGCATGTGATGTAGCTTGTGATTTTAATGCGATTAGTACAAAGCTCCTTCCTATTGGCTCTATAACTAAATATGCTATCGATGACAATACATTTATAATAGAAGCAAGTATGAATACAGGAGTTTTTTCTCCTGTACCTATTATTAATGCAGCTATTAAAGAGGCTAAAAATGAAAAAATTGTTATTCTCGATTCACCTCCTGGCACTTCTTGCCCATTTATAAATACTGTAGCTGAAGCCGATTTTGTTGTTTTAGTCACTGAACCCACTCCCTTTGGGTTAAGTGACTTAAAACAATCTATAGATACATTAAAAATTATAGATAAACCTTATGGAGTGATTATTAATCGTTCTGGAATAGGAGATTCTGAGATTTATAATTATTTAAAACAAGAAAATATTAAATTATTATTAGAAATTCCTTTTGATAAAATGATTGCTTTTTATTATTCAAATGGGAAATTAATAAGTCAATTTGAATCTCAATGGGCTGATAAATTTGTCTCTATGTTTAATTTTATAATTGATCAATATGGAAATAGCAATAATTAGTGGTAAGGGTGGGACAGGTAAAAGTAGCATTAGTGCTGCATTAGCCACTTTATCTGAAAAAGTTGTTGTAGCAGATTGTGATGTTGATGCCGCCAATTTATATATTTTGTTTAATCCAGATGTGGAAGGCGAAGAGATTTATATTGGCAGTCAAAAAGCAGTCATCGACTATTCTAAGTGTATTAATTGTGGATTATGTTTAGATTATTGTAAATTTGATGCTATTTATTACTCTGATCAAAAAATTAATATTTCATCAATTCATTGTGATGGATGTAAACTGTGTTCTCGTATTTGTCCTTATAATGCAATTACAATGATCGATAATGATAAAAGTAGAATGTATTATGGTAGTTTTAGAAATGGGAAAATGGTTTATGGTAAACTAGCACCAGGAGAAGAAAATTCTGGTAAACTTGTCAATATTGTTAGAGATAAAGCCAAAAAATTAGCTAAAGAAAATAACATAAATACAATAATTATCGATGGCCCTCCAGGAATTGGTTGTCCAGTCATTTCTACCATCACAGGTGTAAATTATGTTATTATAGTTACTGAACCTACGCTATCAGGATTAAAAGATTTACAACGTACATTAGAATTAACAACAAAATTTAATCTTAATACAGTTATCATTATCAATAAATTTGACTTAAATATAAAAATTACAGAAAAAATAGAAAATTTTTGCAAAAAATCTAATATAAAAATTATAGGTAAATTAGCTTTTGATCCACAAGTAGTAGCAGCAATGATAAATTGTAAATCTATTATAGAATGGCAACCTGCATCAGATATATCATCTCAGATAAAACACATTTATAATAATCTGATATATGGACAGCAATAAAGGATATATCCATTTGTACACTGGAAATGGAAAAGGAAAAACAACAGCAGCTATTGGTTTATCTATCAGAGCTGTGGGAGCTGGCATGAAGGTATATTTTGCTCAATTTGTTAAAGGACAACCATATTCAGAAATTATTTCACTAAAACGTTTCCCCGAAATAAAATTTTGCCAATTTGGACTAGATTGTTTTATTATTAATAATCCAACAGAAAAAGACATTATAGCAGCTCAAAATGGACTAAAAGAAGTCAGTGAGGCTATCAAAAGCAATTACTATGACATGATAATTTTAGATGAAATATGTATAGCTATCTATTATAATTTAATCTCCCTAGATGAGGTAGTGAAAGTAATAAATCTAAGAAATGAAAATACCGAAATTATTCTTACTGGACGTTATGCACCACAGCAATTAATTGATATAGCAGATTTAGTTACTGAGATGAAAGAGATTAAACATTATTATAATAGTGGTATTATAGCTCGTAGAGGTATAGAATTTTAAAGATTTTATATAAAGTATTGATATTATAGATACTAATTAATCATTTTGGTATACAAAATAATGTTTGTTAATATTTAAAATCATTTAACTTAGAAAAAAATTATTAAAAATTTAATTAACCCCTAAATCATAAACAAAAATATTTTTAACTCAAAAACATTTGGAGTTTAAAAATTAAATTATAAATTTGCAACATATTATTTATTAAAACTGATAAATAATAATATTTAATTTTGTACCACAACAAAAAAATTTTATAAATATGACACAAAAAAAAGATGAAATTTTATACGAAAGAGCCAAAAAAGTATTACCTGGTGGAGCTAGTAGAAATCAAGTATTACGTCAGCCACATCCAGTATATGCAGCAAGTGCATCCGGCTCATATTTGACAGATGTTAATGGGAAACAATATATAGATTTCTCAGCTAATATCGGTTCATTAATTCATGGTCATGCACATCCTAAAATTATCGAAGCAGCATATGAACAAATGAAAAAAGGTACTGCATATATGGTAGCTACTGAGGTTGAGGTAGAATATGCAGAATATATGATCAATAGAATCAAATCTTTTGATAAAATTAGATTCTTAAATTCTGGTACAGAAGCTGTAATGCATTTAACTAAAGTTGCTAGAGCATTTACTGGAAGATATAAAATAGCAAAATGCGAAGGAGCATATCATGGTACGTATGATGTCATTGAGGTTAGTCAAAAGCCTAATCCAAGCACATGGGGTGACAAAAAACGACCTAATTCTGTACCACATACTGCTGGTGTTCCTAAAGGTGTATTAGACTCTGTTGTGATTGTCCCTTTTAATGATTTAGAAAATACTATAAATATTTTAGAAGCTAATAAAGATGATTTGGCATGTATAATAATTGATCCTATGCCACATAGAATAAATATGTTACCTGCTAGCCAAGAATATGTAAACACAATATACGATTGGACAAGGAAAAATGGATCTTTATTTTGTTTTGATGAAGTAATAACTTTCCGCGTTCATTATTCTGGTATGCAAGAATGTTATAACGTACAACCAGACCTCACCGCTTTAGGGAAAATTATCGGTGGTGGCTTCCCTATTGGAGCTTTTGGTGGTAGAAATGATATAATGGAGGTGCTAGATCCCATTGGTCAGTATTATAAATATCCTCTATCAGGAACATTCTCTGCTAATCCAATCTCCCTTACTGCTGGCTTAACAGCAATGAAACTCTTTGACCAAGAGGCAGTTAATAATCTGAATACTTTAACAGATAAAGCTCGTTCTCTGATAAGTGAAGTTATTAAGATAGCCCAAGTTCCAGTTTCTATGTCTGGTGATGGTTCTATTATTAGATTACACTTCTCTGATAGAGTACCTATTGATTATCGTGAAAATTATTATAATGAGTTGAACCAAAAAGATGCTATTAAAAGATTTTTAGATTATTTATATGATCATGGGATAATTTGTGTCAACTCTCTTGCATTTTTCTTAAATACTACTATGACTGATAAAGAAATTAATATTTTAGCTGATACACTATTAGATGCTTTCAAGGAAGTAAAACCATATATTAAATAATTATATGCGAACAGCTTATATATGTGATGCTATCCGCACACCAGTAGGTAAATATGGCGGTTCATTAGCAAGTGTCAGAGCAGATGATTTAGCTGCTCTAGCAATTAAAACATTACTATCACGGAATAATAATTTAAATCCAGATGAGATAGATCAAGTGATTTTCGGATGTTCTAATCAAGCAGGAGAAGATAACAGAAATGTAGCTCGTATGTCTTTGTTATTAGCTGGTATTCCCTATACAGTTCCTGGCGTTACGGTAAATCGTCTCTGTGGTTCAGGTATGGAGGCTATAGCTTATGCTTCGTTACTCATTGCCACAGATAATGCTGATATAGTCTTTGCTGGTGGTGTAGAGAATATGAGTAGAGCACCATATGCTATGAATAAAGCCGACAGAGCTTTTGATCGCAATATTACCATGTACGATACTACTCTTGGATGGCGTTTCCCTAATCCTATTATGGAAAAAATGTATGGATTAGATAGTATGGCCGAAACTGCAGAAAATCTAGCTCAAGAGATGAATATTTCTCGCCAAGATCAAGATTATTTTGCTTTTATGAGTCAAAAAAAAGCTAAAGATGCTCAAAATAATGGCTTTCTATCAGAAGAAATATTCCCTGTTGTTATCAATCAACCTAAAGGTGATCCCATAATTTTTGATAAAGATGAGCATCCACGCGAAACCTCTCTTGAGAAATTGGCTGCTCTAAAACCGATAACTAGAAAAGATGGTACTATTACAGCGGGCAATTCATCAGGTATTAATGATGGTGCTGCTTGCTTATTGATTGCTTCTGAAAATGCTATCAAAAAATATAATTTAAACCCTTTTGTTCGGATAGTAGGTTCACAAACAGCGGGTGTACCTCCTAGAATTATGGGAATAGGGCCTGTGCCCGCAACAAATAAATTATTAGAAAAGTTAAATTTAAGTTTTGATGATATAGATTTAATCGAGCTAAACGAAGCTTTTGCTGCTCAATCATTAGCATGTATCAGAAGTTGGCAATTACAAGATGGTGATCCACGCATTAACCCGCAAGGTGGTGCCATAGCTCTCGGTCATCCATTGGGCATGTCTGGAGCCAGACTAGTAACTACTGCTGTTTATCAATTAAAACGAAATAATTTAAAAAGAGCTCTCACTACTATGTGCATCGGTGTAGGGCAAGGTATAGCAATGATTTTAGAAAAAATATAATTTCTGAAAATTAAACTTTTTATTAATAACGGTTCTATATCGTTTGGGGTGTGTAAATTATTTTACCACAAAGGCACCAAGATATTAACTACAAAGTTCACAAAGAAGGCACAAAGAACACAGAGGATTATATAAATTAACTGTCTGAACTGGGATTTGTGGGATTAAAAGATTTTGGGATTTTATTTTTCAGGGCTAAAGTCCATACCATTTTCAATGTTACTCCCTAACCTAAAGGTCGGAGTAAATAACCAGATATTATTAATCTGGCCTAGAGGTCAGGGTTAATAATCTATTCTTTTACAAATTTTTTAGTAATATTATTTTGATTATTAGCTATTCTGATGAAATACATACCTGCTGGCAATTGCGATATATCTATTCGCATTTGAGATGCATTATTAGTGCACTCTGTGCTCATCACACTCTGACCTTTAATAGTGTATATTTCTATTTTAAGATTTTCGTTAATTGTTGTATTAATTATTAAATAATCGGTAGCTGGATTAGGATAAATTGAAACATTATAATTATCAGTGACCTCATTAATACCAGTAATATCTGAATAATAAAATATATATTTCATATCAAGTACAAAATCGCTACCATCATAATAATAATAAAAGTAAGATAATATTGGATTATTAGATTCGATATCAAAATTATTAGGGACTAAAACATTATCAATAGAAACCGTTAAATCATAAGTGAATTCATATTTAGAATCAAATATCCAGCTATTTGTACTTGTATCCCAATAACTCGTAATTTCATAGATTATATTATTATTAGCATCATAAGTGTATTCATATTTAGAACTAAATATCCAGCTATTTGTACTTGTATCCCAATAACTCGTAATTTCATAGATTATATTATTATTAGCATCATAAGTGTATTCATATTTAAAATCAAATATCCAGCTATTTGTACTTGTATCCCAATAACTAAAAATTTCAGAGGTTAAATTATTATTAGCATCATAAGTGTATTCATCTTTAGAATCAAATATCCAGCTATTTGTACTTGTATTCCAATAACTAAAAATTTCATAGGATAAATTATTATTATCATCATAAGTGTATTCATATTTAGAACTAAATATCCAGCTATTTGTACTTGTATCCCACCTACTATAAATTTCAAAGATTACATTATTATTATCATCATAAGTGTACTCACGTTTAGAATTATTTATCCAGCTATTTGTACTCGTATCCCAATAACTAAAAATTTCAGAGATTAAATTATTATTAGCATCATAAGAGTATTCATCTTTAGAAATATTTATCCAGCTATTTGTACTTGTATTCCAATAACTAAAAATTTCATAGGATAAATTATTATTATCATCATAAGTGTATTCATATTTAGAAGAAAACACCCAGCTAGTTGTACTTGTATCCCAATGACTCTCAATTTTAGAGGTTAAATTATTATTAGCATCATAAGTGTATTCATCTTTAGAATCAAATATCCAGCTATTTGTACTTGTATCCCACTCACTATAAATTTCAGAGATTACATTATTATTAGCATCATAAGTGTATTTATACAAACTATAGGGCAGCAATTGTGCAGTTATATCATCATATTCATAACCTACTATGCTATCAGGTTTTTTAGTATAAACATTTGTTTCTTTCAAATGCAGCTGTATGTCTTTAATATCTCTTTTATTAGATGAAAAAGCTGTGTGGTTTTCTTTCTGCAGTTCAGTTTTGTGCTGATGATTTTTGTTTTCTAAAAATTTATTATTGAAATTTTTAGAATTTTGTCCGTTTAAAATAGATAAAATACATATTGTTACTATTACTGTTAAAATAAATTGTTTTTTCATA
>Ga0209537_1003781_pt1 | contig 13513 bp, 17 predicted proteins | sample BioPla4DNA1_FD_187698 | JGI IMG/M metagenome (GOLD analysis project Ga0209537, IMG submission 187698) | Biogas fermentation microbial communities from Germany - Plant 4 DNA1 (SPAdes) (version 2) | ecosystem: Engineered > Bioreactor > Anaerobic > Digestate | place: Bielefeld, North...
TTTAAATACCTATAAAGTATTAAAAAGCTTTCACGATAAATAAGTATAACAATAAAATAGTACTATTTTAGAAGTTAAGTTTAACTAACAGTTAAACTTAATATAAATTAAATGGCAAGGATGCCAATTTAAAAAACAAGGAGGATGTAAATATGATAATTAATCACAATCTAAATGCATTAAATGCTCACAGACAAATGGGCATAAACAACACCAGTGCTGGAAAGGCAATGGAAAAGTTATCTTCAGGTTTAAGAATTAATAGGGCAGGAGACGATGCTGCAGGACTTTCAATTTCAGAGAAAATGAGAGCACAGATTAGAGGTCTTAATATGGCTTCTAAAAATGCTCAAGATGGTATTTCTTTAATACAAACAGCTGAAGGCGCTTTAAGCGAAACTCAGGCAATACTTCAAAGAATGAGGGAACTTGCAGTACAAGCTTCAAATGATACTAACGTTGAAGTAGATAGAAAATCTATCCAAGGTGAGATTGACCAATTAGTTGAGGAACTTGATAGAATCGGTAATACGACTCAATTCAATACTCAAAATTTAATTGATGGTTCTTTAGGAGAAGATGCTGTTAGTGGTAGTTCTCAAGCATATGTAATGGGTAAGGCGATAGCGGACGAAAATGGTAAATTAACATATGCTGGTGCTGGAATGATTAATGGTATTGGTTCATTAATTGGTGACGATGCTAAATTAGTTCTTACTATTGATGGTAAAAAAATAGAAATTGATCTTACGGAAGATGGAAATAATGTACCTAATGCTACTAATGAATTATTTGACTTAGCTAGAAGCAGTGTAGATACTAATACTGAGTTAAGTGGTGTAGCAAGTGCACTTCAAGCAGATATTAATAATGCTATAGCAAATTATAATTTAACTGTTCCGGCATCAGAACAGCTAGAAAACGTTACTGTATCAGTAAATGAAGGTAGGTTAGTAGTTACTAATGGTAATCCAGCAGGAGAACCAGGCTCAATTGCTTTTGATAATAGTATAGCTGCAGGATTACTTGGTTTAGAAAATACAAACAGCAAATCTTCAGGTGGTGGAATTAAGTTCCAAATAGGTGCTAATGAAAATCAAACAATCGAAGTTAAGATAGATGATATGAGAGCTTTTGCTTTGGGTGTAGATAGCATAGATGTGACACAGAGAACAAGTGCTGAAACAGCTATCGAAACTATCAATGATGCAATCGAAACCGTATCTGCAGAAAGATCTAAGCTTGGGGCATACCAAAATAGATTAGAGCATACAATCAAAAACTTAGATAATACATCTGAAAACGTACAAGCAGCAGAAAGTAGAATTAGAGACGTAGATATGGCTAAAGAAATGATGGAGTTCACAAAGAACAACATCCTTCAACAAGCAGCTCAAGCTATGTTGGCTCAAGCAAATAATGCACCTCAAGGGGTATTACAACTTCTTAGATAAGCATTATTATCAGGGTCCATTAGAGAGTAATCTCTAATAGCAAATCGGGTGAATTGCTGGAACTTCCTTAAGCTAACTAAACTACAACGTAACTGGAAACGGTAAGTGTGAATGTTTAAAAATTAGTTAGATTGGATAATCAGCAGCCTAGCTCCTGTACCGAAAGGTTGGAGAAGGTTCAACGACTAGGATATACTGCCTGTAACCACAGGGACGGCTTCCTCCGGTGCTACGGAGAAACAGCTTATAGTCCCGGGGGAACTGTCCCTCGTGGTATGGCAATGAAATCCATAGGGGCAGAGGTGCCCTCGAAGTACCCGACAACCGTAAAAGTAGAAGGCAGAAAGTTAGAAAGTGGAAAGGAAAAGAACTTCCCTGAAAGCTGACCAACTGACCAACATTCCACTGAAACGGTTGAAGATATAGTCTGGCAAATAGTGAAAACTATTTGATGGTCCGCAAGCAAACCAAGCACCTCAAGGAGTACTTCAATTATTAAGATAATGATGTATGACCTTAATACAGAGAGTCAGAGAGTTAGTTCTCTGGCTCTTTTTACATAGGAAGGAGGTAAATTAATTGGGTGAATTTAAAGATAGAAGTGACTTAATATACATGACACTAATTGAAAGGTTAGACAGTGAAGGATATGAGAATCTTTCTACAGCTGAGAATAATAAAGTTGTAGACTTAATTAGAGATGAGCAATTAGATAATGTAGAAGAATTTGAAAGGCTTGTAAGAGATTCAATACATGCTATAAATTATATTAGAAGTCAAAATGTGTCTGAAGGATTTCAATGTAGTGAATGCGGTAAAGATATTACTTTTGGAACCAATGCGGGAACAGGACGATGTATTAGCTGTGAATCGGAAAGAGATTAAGCAGTAATGTAAACCATAGCAGATACACAAGTTATAGTTGCATTATAAAATTTCATAATAATCATGAGTCTGTAGAAGAATTCAGGGTTAAATTGCTTAAGATTTATTTGAATTCGAAAGAGGGGTTCTAAATTATGCAAGTGAAATTTCAAGTTAAGGTTACTGAAGGGGAAATTGAAGTAAAGGATTTGGAAATATTTACGCCTATTCAATTAGAGGATGCTGAGATTTTGTGGGATATTGATACAAATAAAATACTAAGAAGTGTAGATATTGTATTCAAAGGTGTGGATATAGTCAAAGATTCAGCAGGTGTTATTTTAACTACTAATAGAGAGCTAGATGAAAAAGCATTTAAAATAGCAACTTACATTTCTAATAAAATATTTTTAGATACAGGAATTGATGGATTAGACCCTAAAAAAGTATTAGATAATGCCCCAAGTATATTTGCGGAAAATGTAGGAGAAAAAGATATCATAGAAAAAAGTAAAAAGCATGGCTTTACTACTATAAATGGAATCGTGTTTGTGGTTAAATCCTTTGGATTAGATAAATTTCAGGAAGATATTAGATATTCTAGAGCCATCACATTTTATGCTGAAGCTAAGAGAACAAAAAATCTTATTCAAAAATATGAATTATTGTATAAAGTAATAGAGTACTTTTTTCCAAGTAAAACAGGAGATAAATTAGATAAAGCTGTAAGTGATTATTGTAAAAAATATAATTCAGTTTATGGAAGTGAAGAGTTTATAGAATCTTTTAGAAAACTGAGAAATAGATGTATTCATCCAGATAATAAAAAACATGTTAATTTAGAAAATTTAGCATCCATAAGAGAAGTTGCGGATATGGTACCCAAAATAGAGGAATTAGTAAAATTATTATTAGACTATCCATGTTTTTAGATTGTACAGACTAGATGAACTAAGACGCTGACATCAAAAGTCTCCACAGAAGACATAAACAACCAAGGAAGCAGGTGACACTATGCCAAATCAAGAAATAATAAAATATACTCTAACCCTTCTAGAAACCATGGAAGAGGGAATTGACTATGTAAAAGCTAAACTAGGAGAGCTTAATATAGAAGGAACTGTAACGGTACTTACAGACTTAATCACAGCCTTTACAGAAGTAGAAAAAAGTATATCACCAATGCTAGAAAAACTATCTGAGAATAATATCATCGAGAAATCGGATAAACTTAGAAGAGCTTTTGATATAATGGTAAAAGAATATGAAAATAACAAAGGACAGAAAACATTAGAAATCATGCAGTTTACTCTGCACCCAGCCTTCAAAAACTGGAAAGAAGATTTAGAAAACATACTAAAACCCTATGTTTTATCATAAGTTAAGGCAAGGTGAAAAATATGGGACAAAGTGAAAATAAAGATGGTTTTATAATAGAATTTTGGGCCAATGTTTTTAATGTATTAAGTAAGATATCTATTTTTTTTATTGTAAGAAAGTTTAAAAAGTCAATGACATATACATTTGTAGAAGGATGGGTTTTGGGTAATTTAGTAGGAGCTTTAACATCTACTCTAATTGGATACTATTTAGGATACAACTTAAAGTGGCTAATGTATATTATTGTAGGTTATGCAATACTAAGGGTATTTGAAGTAATTATTTATCAACTAAATGTACTGTTTTTTGACCCTTATAGAGCAGAAAAAAGAGGAGAAGTATATAAAATAAAGTCACCTACAAGGATGGTTATTCTATTACTTCATAACTATGTAGAAGTTATGTTTTGGTATGCTGCAATAATAATCGCTTTAGTTCAAATAAGCGGAAATCAATTAGGCGCAACTTGGGGAGAATATGTACGTTCTAATATACTTTGTATTGCTACCTTTAATAGTAGCATGATAGAAGATATTGTTGGTGAAATGTATCCTAAATTATCGAATATAGTATTTTTACAGATAATATCAGGTATTATAATGACAATTATATCATTAGCTAGATTTATAGGAATTATGCCTTCGGTGGAATCTATAGAAAAATAACAAAAGGAGCTGATACTATGGACATAGCAGCACTATCAATGGGACTTAGCCAAATGAAAGTAGCGCAAGAAGCCAGTATCTCTGTTATGAAAATGGCAATGGATACTGGGAAAACACAAATGAATGACATGGTACAAATGGTACAACAAAATACCAAAATGATGGAGCAATCTGTGCCTCCACACCTAGGAAGTAATTTAGATATAAAACTGTAAATGAGATGATAAAATGGCAGAGCAAGAGCAGATAAAAAAGCATATACAAGAACAGTTAGAGAAAGTCAATAGAAGACTAAAGATCCTAGATATGATAGAAGAGAAGCTCTTTCGGATGAGAGAACTAGCCCAAAGGGTAATAGATGAAGAAATAACCGATGAAGAAATTGAAGAGATTAACAAACAAGTACAAGACTTAGGAGAGCAGGTAAGGTTATTAGATAGTGAAGTTACTTTGTTATCCTAGGTTAATATGAAGATCCGTGAAGGGTCTTTTTATTTTTACATAGATTTGTGTTGATATTCCTTTCTCAAAAATGAGCAACCAATCATCTGGCTTACATATCACCCCAGGGGTGGTCTAATCTCCACAACCCTTCAAATTCACGACCGCGCCAGGGTCACGTGCGAAAAATCGCATAATTCGATAGGGGGGATACCCCCAAAAGCATGAATTAAGGGCCACATAGCCTTGTAAGCCTTGATATAAAAGGGTTTATGGGGTATGTGGCTGTTTTTGCTTCGTTTTAAAGTATCGGATTTTGCTGAATTTGGGACAGTTGAAACAGCAGTTTAAGGCTGTATTTTAGCCCTAAACTATGTGATTTTACTTGCTATTATAGCCAAGTTGAGTGATATATAGTTTAAGCAAATAATGAAAGGATGATGAGAGATGGAATCTAAAATCACATATGATCTAAAAGGAAAGAGAAGAAAAGAACTGGTGCAGGCTATTGCTGAATTACTGGGAAAAGAAGCAACATATAAAGGGGTGCCCACATTCGCCTATGAAATTGGAGATATAGTAGTTGATAGGGAAGGTTCTGTGATTATCAATGACTCCATGACACCGGCGGAAGTGGATACAATGGTTAAGGAGCTAAAAGCACAAGCTTTCCTGCCTACAAATTATGGAGAAAGTGCTATTGATGGTATTGAAATTTTAATGCCAAGGGAGATGTTCACCGAGAAAGCACTGGAGAACCTTCATAAGATCGTCAATGCCAAAGGGAAACTCATGGCCAAGGCAATCGGATCCATGGACTTAAGCATCATTGAAAACGATGAAAAGGTGGGATTTCCATGGTTTCCTAAAATAGAAGATGAGGAGGAAGTGAAGCACTACACCCAGTTTATATCAGCCTTATGCAAGATGGCAATTGAGCGAAAAAGGGTAGTATCCACACCAAAGAAAAGCGAGAATGAAAAATATGACTTTAGATGTTTCCTTCTAAGACTGGGGTTCATAGGGGATGAGTACAAAGGCCTCAGAAAATTTTTAATGAGGAATCTCACTGGCAATGCAGCCTTTAAGTATGGCAAGCCGAAGAACTAAGCAAAGGAAAAAGGAAGGTAGCCAATATTTCAGCTATCTTCCTCATTAAATACCCCGTTTGAAACTGCATTTTTCTGCGTGAAGCCCTTCGCCCGTTGTCCGGGTTAAAGTCTGTGGAGATGAATAACCCCTTATGCCAGCTGCAGAACCTTAACAGCTTCTGGCACAATCAGTTTTGCATCCAGTCTTTCGTAGGCTGCATAGCCGATTTGCCCTTCGAGAATGTATTTTTCCTTAAGTACTTTTACCGATAGGGGCTGACGCTCCACAAGCCACAGGTAACTGAAATCTCCAAAGGCTATGGGTTTCTTCCCACTTTCAATACCTGGCATATAGGGAGAGTATTCTACCGGTTTTCCAAGGATGGTATTGTCGGAATGATTCCACAGATAGATTCCATTTGAATCTTTGAGGGTTCTGAGATACAAGGCAGTTTCATCATTTACAATCCACACTGCATTTTTTCTAAAGTGCTTGTCGAGAGAAAAGTAGAGTTTTATCACTTCATCATAGGTGATGGCATCGGTGGCTGTGGTTGTAATACCAACTTCAGCCCCATCGGTTGAATGAAGAATACCTGCTGGTGAGACTACACCATCTCCGTTAATCAGGGCATTTTCTTCTTCTCTACCAAATCTTCTAGCGAATTCATTCTTTAGGTACTTTTCAATATCAAACTTATGATCCGTAACGAAGGTATGTTTTAGCCTTGTCAGGCTTGCCAGCTTGTAGGAATTGACGATGAACTGATTAATGGTATCGGAGCTTTCCGGTATAGCTACTGCTTCACCAACCCATTCTGCTTTTCCAGTTGATGTAGCTGCATGAATTTTCCCTTCTGGTGATGTGGTTCTAACCACAGTTCCAATTCTTCTAAAGATATTTTCTTTCTCAAGAGCCGGTGTGTAGCTCATTAGAAATTCATAGGGAGCCGGATAGCTACCGCTGCTGTCTATCATATTACTCAAATCCGAGTAATTCTCCTGCTGGGTTCTCATGGTGTTCCAGAATGCTTTGTTGTACATACTTTGATTTGACATAGTTTATTCCTCCTCAATTTTAAGATGCTTTAACCCAGTTACGGGTTATTAGATAATTGGTGACTTCTTTTAATCTCTGGAAATAATAGCCGGAGCCTCGATGTTGGATGCACCAATAGGCTTTGGCATCAGGGCGCTTGTCTCTCATCACTACTGCCGGATGTAACTTACTCAGTGAAATAATTCGAATAACATCAAAATTATTTAAGTCGAGACTTTTCTTTAGATGTTTTGGTAATTGCTGTTCTTTTCCCATGTCCTCACCTCCAATTCTTCTAAATTTGGTGACAGTTCTCTCGATTTGGTGAATGTAGTGACACTTGAATTTGAGAACTGTACTCTCTATAAATGCAGTCATATCAAGGGTTTTAAATATTTTAGTTGCAATAGTAACAGTTTATTCAACTCTATCTTCACACTTCTATACCTACTATTTTTTAGATTCATATTTTTCATTTATCTCCATAGAAGTTAAAAGAAGTGTCACTTGTGTCACTATTTTGCTAGAACCTTTGATATTACAGGGGTTATGATTAGAAAGCTGTGGAAATACTGTCACCAGCACTGTACCTCAGCTTTCACTAGTGTCACTAACTGGATGAGAGAAGCGGAAACTCATCATAGCCATAGGCTTGCTGATAGGTAGCTTTTGCTTCATCCGTTAAGGTATATCCGCTGTAGAAAGTGCCGCCCTTACCCCGGCGAACGGTCATATCCGAGAAGGTAGTTCCCAGATAATCCGCCAGTTCATTACGGAAATCTTTAGCGGTTTTGGCATAGCCTTGATTGTTATCCATGCACCATGCCTTATACACTTTATAGACTCGACCGGTGGTGCAGCTGTCCTTGATTTTGCCAAGGGGTCTGATCTGCATACACTCATTGAAGAAGGCAATCACTGTATTGTTGTCCGCCATGTAGATGGCTCTGGCATTTTCTACACTTTGTGGTTCCGTAAAGTTGTAACCATTTTGAATGACTTTCTTTAGTGCCATAATCGTCTTATAAACAATTCCATCACGCTCGGCATACATTTTATCCAGTAGGAATTTATCTTGCTTGTGCTTAGGGATTACATGATTGCAGTTGACCTGCATGATGCGGTCATACACCCATTGCCCATCATCGCCACCAAACTTAGGTAAACGGTTCATACAGAACCAGAACAGCCCTTTGTAGATAAACTCAAATCCGTTTTGCCCTTTAAATTCAGCGAAGATGCTATCTCCACCGGTACATTGTTTAAAGATACGAAGTTCACCTACGGTTAAGAAACTCATATCGGAGCTTCCAGCAAGGCGCTTATTGTAGAGATTTCCGGTGCCGAACCTGGACTCGATCTCTTTCAGATCCATACCGATGAAGTTGCCACTGCCCAGCAGTTTTTCTGTAAGGCTCTTTAACTGGGATTTTCCCGTATCGCCTTTGCCTACCATAAAGAGGGACTTCTTTAACCTGTGCCCTTTTACATTGGATAGGGCTGCACCCATAAATTCAAGGAGCAGATTCTCAACTACTTTATCCCCACTGGTAAGATCATTCATGAACTTGTCAAAAACCGGTGTGGCTTTAGGTTCTCCTAGCCAATCACAGGGAATCTGGATGGTGCTCATGATCTCCGGACTATGGGGGACTAGCTTCATATCAGATAGACGGAGGATGCCATTTTGAAAGTTGATGATATCCTCATCGGCATTCAGTTCCTCATTGGTTTTGAATTTCAGATCGGTGGTGATGTTACCAAAGACTTCATTGACATCCCGCATCTGGAGGATGCTTTCATCAAAGGCGGTAATATAGTTTTTAATAATCCCTTTTAGCATTTCATCCGCATACAGCCGATAGCATCCATCCTCGTAGACATAGCGTAAGACACCGCCTCTTGCACTATCACGTACGAAGATGTAATGAAGATTCTCTCGGATGTGTCTTGCCAGTAGAGGGCAGTTGACCTTCATCTTCTTTGACCGATCATCGTAGTAGATGTAAGGTGGTCTATTTCTACCACCCATATAGAACTTCCCATGACAGCCTTTGATGGCATTTTCTATGGTAGAGGTTCGATAATCTTCCCGCTCCCATTTATCCCGGTAGAGTTTTGATTGTCTGAACAGAGCATCCATTTCATCTGCATCGCCACCAGTGTAGAAAGCGAGAATATTGCAGAGGGCTTGGTCGGCTTCAGAGGGACTTCCGTAACCAGAAATATCCCCTTTATCAAAGAGAGCAATAAACTTTTCTCCATTTTTGGCTTTTCTTGCAGTAACGATGATGTCAAAGGAATCAGAACCAGTATCAGTTTTGCTAAACAGTGCCTTCTTCATGTACTTATCAAGGAAGGTAAGAACTTCATCAGTTCGGTCCAGCAGTGGCAGATCGCTGATAATATTACCGGTAAAGGTAAGGTAACGATTGGTTAAGCCACCGATGTAGATTTCCAAATCATTGTGTGGGTTCTTGCTATAGTAATCATTGGATAATTTCTTTTCATCTCTACTATTTATCGAAATGGGAATCTTATTGACATCCACAGTGAATAGGTGATGGATGCCTTCACCACTGGGGGAGAGTTCCTCATAGGTGTTCATGAGTTTTCTTACATCGTTTGCAACGGTGCTGTCTGCAGCTTTATGGTCAATATCAATGCCACCGATACCAGGAAGAAGGACAAGTCCTACACCATCAAAGCCATGAACATTAACAGCTTTACTGGCTTCTTCATAAGTTGACCATTGGGATTTGTATTTTTTACTGGTGCCAGTTTTAAAGCCTTTGATGTTGTATAAAACTTTGGTAGGCCGGCCATTTTTATCTTCTTCATAGCGCCAGCATACCCAAATCTGTTGTTGTTTTAATTCTTTTATTTCCATAGCCGCCTACCTCCTTTCTTAGAAATTCTCTTCTAAGAGTTCGTCTGCACAATACTGACAGAAAAACCCTGCATAGATAGAATCATTATCACAAGTTTCAATTAGCACTTTAATCATTTCATCTAGATCAGCTAATCGCACTTGTCCGCAGTTTTTACATTCCATTTTAATATCCATATGCATCATCTCCTTCTGGTTTATCTGAGCCATCAAGCTGGCTAAGCTGTTCACATAGTTTTTCAAAATTTATGTAGGCTTTCTTTCCTACATAAATGACGGGGAGTTTTCCAGCTTTTAATAATAGCCTTAATGCGTGTTCAGGAAGTATTCCTGTTTTAGCAGTTTCTCTTACTGTAAGCATAGTAGGTTTTTTATCTTTCACATTATTCTCTCCTTTCGTGAGATTCTTAACTATATAATATAACATTACGTGAGAAAGGTCAATAGATAAAATCACATTATGTTAGAAAACGAAAATAAAATAATCATAAATTCTCACAAAACGTTTGACAAAATTCACAGATAGTGATAATATTATTTTAAAATACGAGAAGATATTAAACGAGGTGAGAAAATGTTTGCTGAAAGATTAAAAGAAATGCGAGCAGAAAAAGGAATTACACAAATACAGCTCTCTGAGATACTTGGTGTATCAAAGGGTACTGTGGCCATGTGGGAGACAGGAAAAAGAGAACCTAATTTTGAAACCTTAAATACATTATCTGAAATATTTGACAAACGTATTGATTACATCTTAGGATACTCAAACGATTCAAGTTCCCCTACAATGACAGAAGAAGAGATTGAGCAGCTGGGTATTTGGGAAGTAGAAGAAGATTTGACGGAGACGATGTTATCTTATCTAAGGCTTGATGCTTATGGTAAAGAAGCTGTGGAAAGTGTTATTCGTTCAGAGATGAAACGGTGTAAGGAGCAAGAAACATTAGGATCTAAAGAGGATTATAAAATTTCTGTTAGGATAAATGTTAAAAAAGAAGAGTAGGGTCTAAAAAGAAGCTGTTTAAATATCCATCAAAAGCAGCTTCTTGGCATTTATAGAATAAAGGGTTAAAAATATGGTGTAGGGTGGAAGAAAAGCCTATAATGTACCAAAAAAGAGCTTTTGAAAATATAGAAGATTAGAGATAAAAAACAACCCTTACATACAAAAGAAAACCCTTTAAAAGCTTGATAAATAGCGGATTTAGAGCTAACATATCATACTAACCAAAGCTTAGAAAAACCAATGATTTTAAAAGCTTTGAGAAAGGAGGAAACTATGATTTTACAAAGTGTGTTAAGTGATTACAAAGTTTACATGTACCAACAAGAAAAAAGTCCAAGGACCATTGCTGGCTACATGCAGGATCTTAACTTTTTCAGAAAGTGGCTGGAAAAAGAATTTAATGGACCTGTGTATCTTGAAGAGATTACATTTGAAGACATTGAAAAATTCTTAACCCATCTCAAGATTGAAAAAAACTACAAGCCAGCAAGTAGAAAGCGTGTATCAGCTGCAATTAAGATGTTTTACAAGTATGCATGGAAAAGAAACATGTGTCCTGAAGACCTTGCTTCCAAAATAGAAAATGTTAAGTATGTACCAAAAGAGAGGGACTATCTAACGGAAGAAGAAGCTCTTTCATTTATAAAGGCGATTAAACACCCGGTTGTTCAGGTTTTCACTACAACCCTTTTTTATACAGGGGTTAGGGTATCGGAAGCTTTGGCTTTAACACCAGAAGATGTGGACCTTAACTTGGGGTGGATTCGCATAAAAAATGGTAAAGGTAATAAATTCAGGAGAATCCCAATTTGCCACAAACTAAAAAAGGCACTTCTAGACTATGAGCAGTGGCGGGTAGATAGCCATCAATATTTTGCAACGGAGAAAACAGGAAGTCTTTCAATCGGTAGAGTTCAGGCAATTATTAGAGAAACAAGGGAAAAGCTAGAGTGTAAAAAGCATATTACAGCCCACGTATTCAGACATTCTTTCGCCAGCCAGCTTGTGAAGAACGATGTGAATATTGTAAGTATTTCTAAACTGCTAGGACATTCCAGCCTTAAGACAACATCCATTTACACCCACGCTTCAGATGAACAGCTGGTAGATGCTGTAAGGATGCTTTGATTTTAAAGAAAGGGGAAATGATGATGGAGTTTAGAAACAATGAAGAAAAAGTTCTTTATGTACTTGAGAGTATTCACAGGGGAAGAGACCAAAATCAGATCGCCAGAGATTTAGGGTATAAAAATTACAAATCCCTGGATATGTTTATGAGAAGGGAAGGCTATGTTAAAGAAAAGAGACTGGGCAACTATCTACCTAAGAATGGTAAGGGTATTGTTTATGATGAAATTGCATCTAGAAACACCCATGTATCAACAAAGGCACTAGAAGTGATACAACTTTTTAAAAAGGAAGAGCTAAGTCCTAAAATGGTGGCCTATGAAGCAGGTTTTGAAAGTTCAAAAGAAATGGCTAGCTACATGAAATCTAAAGGTTTGATTTGGGACTCTAATCGGAATAACTATGTGATGGAACAAACAGATGTTGATGCTGAAGTGATAAGGGCATATCCTGAAGAAAAGGTTAAAGAACAACCACATATAAAGGAAGAAACCAATGATGAATTACCGGCAGATATTGAAAAGTATATGGAGCTTCTGAAATATCTAGACAGTAGAAAAGAAAAGATTATGGAATTAATAGAGTGTACAATGGCAGGGAAAGCAGGACAGATGCCTAGGTATGTTATCCCTGGAGTATTTATAACCAAGTCGGTTCATATGAGTAATCAGCTGGATCAAATGATAAGGGATTTTAGCGATGAGAAAAACATATCTCAAAAAGAAATCTTCGAGATTGCATTAATCGATTTTTTAAAGAAATATGGTTACCACAAAGAAGTAAGCGTAATGTTAAGCCAGCTAGGATAGAGAATGTAAAATAAGGATAGGTTTTCTACACTATATAGTAGGAAATCTATCCTTTTCTTTGTGTGGATTAATGTATTTGTAATTCTAACAGGACTATATATTCATAAAAATCACTTCTAAAAACCTTAGAAAACCTAAAGGTCAAAGGGTAAAAATTGATATTGCATGAGATTATCATAAGGTCAGAGAGGTTAAAAAATTTGATTATAAGTGAGAATCTTAAGGGGCCTTACCCTTTGAAAACAGGGAATAGTAGGGGCGTAGAAGATAAAAAATTAATGTGTGAGAATGAGTCGAATATTCCTATTTATAGGAGTAACGTCAGTTGGGAATTAACACTGTAAACGCTGGAAAGTCAATGGAAAAGTTATCATCAGGTCTAAGAATCAACAGAGCTGGTGATGACGCAGCAGGACTTTCAATTTCAGAAAAGATGAGAGCTCAAATAAGGGGTCTTGACCAAGCTGCTAGAAATGCTCAAGATGGTATATCACTTATACAAACAGCAGAAGGTGCACTTCAAGAAACACATTCTATTCTTCAAAGAATGAGAGAGCTTGCTGTTCAAGCTGCAAATGATACAAATGTAGCACAAGATAGAGAATCTATACAAAATGAAATGAATCAACTAAGAGATGAAATAGATAGAATTGCAAATAATACAGAATTTAACAAGCAAAAGATACTAGTAGCGGGAACAGGTACATCAACATCAGGTTCAACAAGTGGGACAACACCAAGTGGAA
>Ga0209537_1003782_pt1 | contig 13508 bp, 8 predicted proteins | sample BioPla4DNA1_FD_187698 | JGI IMG/M metagenome (GOLD analysis project Ga0209537, IMG submission 187698) | Biogas fermentation microbial communities from Germany - Plant 4 DNA1 (SPAdes) (version 2) | ecosystem: Engineered > Bioreactor > Anaerobic > Digestate | place: Bielefeld, North...
AGGCCATGTAAGCCATGTTTTAAGCGAAAGACTTAGTAGCCGTCCAATGGGCTGGAGCTTGACAGGATCAGAGCAAATGAGCCGTTTAAGAGCTTTTATCTTTAACGGTGGCAACCTTTACGCAGCACTAAAGAAAACACATGATAATGAACCAGGAATACCCAGGAAAACAGTAAATAGCATTCGCAGACGGGTTATGAAGAGCTTTGAAAACATAGGCAATATACCTGTCCTGCAGATGGCAGGCAGGACGAGCAGAGCTTATTTGATAATTAGAGGTATTCAACACGGAAGCTTAATGTATTGAGTAGGAGTTTGATATTTATTCCTACAAATTGTTGACGCTATCTCGGGGTAACTAAGTATTTGCAAAACTTATTTATTTAAATATAATTTAATAAAGAGGATTTCTTCTGGAATAAAGTTAGTTTCCCGTCGACCTCCGATAGTGCAAAAACCCCGGGAGATCGACGGGAATGTAAAAATGCATTAAAGCCTTGTTGTTTCAGTGGTTACAGGAAAAATGAGCTGTTTTAAGGCAGGAAAATTTGAACAAAATCATTTTCTAAAAGCGTTGCTATATGCAAGGAGAATGGGTTTTTAGACTACCTATAAGGAATTGAAACGGATACATCACTCTATATGCTTGTGCACCAACCATTCCACGTTTTTAGACTACCTATAAGGAATTGAAACCAAGGGAGACAATCGCTTGTCCCATCAGGCAAGTTCCCGTTTTTAGACTACCTATAAGGAATTGAAACCATTCCTTGCCTTTCTGCGTTGATCTCATTTTCGAGTGTTTTTAGACTACCTATAAGGAATTGAAACTAGAACAGCAATACAATCGGACACCAAACGAGTTTTTAGACTATTCAATCATGAGAACCCAGCAATTTCCTTTTACAATTATGCGAATACTTTTACGGTATTGGAATTAACTTGTCTCGTCGAACCAACCGAACCGATCGCTGGCGAGAGTCTTGCGGATGACGATTAGAGAAATGCCGGCTCTTAAGTTAGTTATAGAGTGTTCCCGCAATTAGTCGGAAAATGTTAATTTATAGCGGATATTATTGAAACCTGGAGCATCATATGGTAAAATTTTCACATACCATTTTCGGAGGTTTCAGATGAAAATAAACGAATATACAGTACATTTCGAAACACTGACACCTCTCAGGGCAGGAGATGCATGGTTTCAAAACAAGGCACCCCTTAAAGCTTCATCCATAATGGGAAGTCTGCGTTTCTGGTTTGAAGTTATCTGTTATTTTGGTGGAATAACCAAGAAGGAAGATTACACGATAAAGATAAAAAAGGGAAAATACAGTAATAAGGGCAGCAAAGCCAACTTCACTGGTGAAACAGAAATCGAGGTCATGTTGTTAGCTGACCTGAAATATAGAAAATTCAGCGAAAGACTGGTTGAACTCATTAAGAAAAATGAAGTCAAATCATCATCTGCAGACCTGGTAAATGAAGTCCTGGCAGAAATGGAAATCCCTCTTCCGGCTCGGGTCTTTGGCTGTACCGGCTGGTGCGGGATGATAGGGATCAGGAAAATCGAGTACGAGCGTAAAAACGGACTTAAACTGGATTCCAGGATAGGTATTTCAAAAGCAAATATATCCGACCCGGTCATTAGAAATGACGAATGTCCCAAACACAGCAATGAACGATACTCTGTGCACCGTTTCCCGGAATCTTTTTACGGCAGCTTTGACATTACCTTTACAACAGACAGTAATACGGCCCGCCGAATACTGTTCCCGCTGCTTAAATTTGTTGAACAGTACGGATATTTAGGCGGCGCGTGGAGCAAAGGATATGGCCGCGTCAAAGTGAACTTTGGGGACGACAACGGAGTATATGACAGGTTTTCAGATTATGCTGAGTTTACAGACAATCCGGTCAGCTTTGGCAAGATAATCAATAAAGTATCAGGGAAGGATGAACTGTTGTCAAACAAGACAGAAAGCAAAAACATCAGGTTATTGATCCTGGGTGCACAGGGAGCGGCTGACAGCGATGTAAAGGCTATTATGGAAAAACTGGTAAAGGAAAAAGTTTTTCTTCGAAAGGATGAAAGGGATAGAATCAGGCGTCACCTGGTCTTTGGCACAACAGGAGACCCGGAGGTACATGGCAGCAAGGTCCTGCCTTGGATACGCGAGACGGACCGGGAAAAAGCATGGTTGGAATATGGGTTTATTTCGATCGCCGATATCCTTCATCTTGGGGAAATGAGGAGCTGAAGACAGATGGATGGCAGGAGATACTTCGAGTATATACTGGCGGGAAACGTAAAACCGGAGGATTTGAAATACAGATCTGATTTAAGTGATTACTACAACTTTTGCAAACTATCTTCCAGATTGAATAACAAAGTAAAAGGCTTGTCACGCCTCAGGGAATCATTTACCGGAAGCAAACAACTGGTATTCACTCCTGTCAGCCGCCTGGCGCAAAACCGGGCAGGCATATTCAAGGATACCCGGGAAATGCAGAAGTATGTAAAAAAGCTGCCCCCCTGTTCTTTTGTGTTAACAGCCGATATTACCCTGGAATCCCCGTATTTCAGCCAGAATGATGAAGATTTTTACCTTCTGGACAACAACGTACTGAAGGAGCATGTCTTTAAGGTTCCAATGGCAACGGGCAGCAGTTGGAAAGGCGCCCTCGCCGCATCTGCGAAAAAGCTGGTAAAGGAAGATTTGGGCCGCTTCCCCAGTTTTGCGCGGATTTGGGGAACGGGTTCCAACGAATTCCGCGAATTGTTGGAAGCATTAAAGAAAAACAGAAAGGAAGATTTAACAGGCGCCGTTATTTCCTATGCTTTGTTCGGGCTTGGACTTGATTTGAAAAAAGAAGACCTGACCGCTATAAGAAAAGACCCGGCGGATTACATGAGAAAACTAGCAGCGGATGCCAACGTGTTTGCGCAGCCTCATAAGGGGAGAGCGATTTTTTATTCGACATTTTTCAATAAGTTATCATTCGAAGTTATAAATCCCCATGACAGACGGAGGCGGGCGGGAGCGAACCCGATAAATTACGAAGTGGTTCCTGCCGGAGCAATAGGGAAGCTCCAGGTGGTGTATATCCCGTATGATGCGGTTTTGTTGGACTTTGACACTTTGTGGAAACAGGCCGGGGAAGACCTGGGCTTCCTGTGCGAGGTTATTGAAAGGACCGCAAAAGAAGGCATAGGCGCAAAAACGAAACTCGGATGGGGCAGCTTTAGACTTTCGGAGAAAAAATTCTGCATTGCCGGCGGTACAATTATCAGCGTTGAGGGGTGGGATAAATGCTGAATCTTAAGGCATTGGAAAACCGCAGGATAGATATACTGAAAGCCGAAGTCGGAGCATTGCTTTTCAATATGGGAAAGACCCATGCGGGCTTTAGACCATGGAAGAGTTATATTGAAAGGAATTTTCCGGGAACGACTGTTGACAGGAAGTTCCGCAATTATAATTATAGTGATTATTATGCGAAAAATCAGGATGCGAAAAATCAGGCAATTTTCTTCAATGAACTGAAAGAGGTATCTGATCGACTGGAGCAGTTCTTCCGCCGTCTTGACGCAGTCTTGCCATCCAGGGATTCGGGTTTTCAGCAGATTCGTCTTATAGAAATAATGAAGGCGTCAAGGAGTAAGACAGATTTATCCCGGAAGATTCTTTTTAGGGGCTGCGAAAACGTAAATTCCGGCATAGATAAAGGTACACCCCTGAAGCAAATGAATAAGATCTTTTTGGCCAATGCATTTGGCAAGTGTATAAAAGAGCTTTCGACCGATGATTTGGATGATAGAAGAAAAAGTTTCTGGACTGACTTAGATAATTTTATGGGAAATGATTATGACGATCCGGACTGGGAGGTTATAAGAAACTGGTTCATTGAAAACATAAAGACATGGTATTCCTCGATCCTGAGCGACAGCCGTTTACAGGCAAATGACGTCACTCTGTGGGATCAGGTCTATATGGTTGCCTCCATGTTCAAGGCAGTTCTTGCCGATATGTGCCTTATCAGCAGCGATGATCGAGGGCGGGAAAAAATAGGGAGATATTTTGATTTGCCTTCAGACATAAAGTGGAGGATCCTCGGCGTCCAGTACGACAAGCTCGGACTCGCTGAAAGAGGTTTCAGACCGGCACAGATAAAATGGTACCGGGATGCTGCGAATCGCATAGATGAAAGTATAAAAAAACTTATAGAAGTCCGGTATGCCCTGGGAAATGAGATTTATCGCGATGAAACGGGCATCTACTTCCTTGTCGGCGAGGACCTGGCCGGGGACGATCAGAACTACCTGGCGGAGCTTCATCCCGACCTCAGGGAAGTAAAAGAAAAAATACTCGATATTTTCAAAAAGAAACTTTACCAGCCAGGTAATGAGAGTTGCCGGGAGAATGAGAAGGAAGAAGCCCTGGAGCACGGTGAATTTTTCCCGTCGCTCTTCCTGACGAAGCCTTCGCGTGGCATGATGAACTTGATTTTTCTCCTCAGGGAAGCCATGAGCAATTTCCTCAGGCCGGACTACCCGAAAGACAGCTTTTACCTGGATGGTAAAGGCATGTCATACATTTGTCCCGTTTGCCGCAGGCGGGCTTTTTCAGCGTCTGACAGAAAAAACAGGTACACTGAAGACATACCGGTTTGTAATGTGTGTTACAACAGGGCAAACAACAGGCTGGCTGACTGGATTAAAAGTCCGGATAAAGAAACCATATGGACAACCGAACTACAGGATAGAAACGGCCGGATAGCCCTTGTTTCATTGAAGTTTGATCTGAATGAATGGCTGAATGGCAACATGCTGAACAGTTTTCTTACTAACGAGGCCGATTATAAGAAACTCCTTGATGAGACAAAAATGTTTTTCAGGACATTTTTTACCAGGGAGCCTGTTCTTGCTGAAGACTATAACTGGTTATGTGAACTGGCAGACGAGATCAGTTATTTGGATGCGGAAGCGGGTAAAAAATGTGAAGATTTGAAGATAAAAGTCACTGAACTTAAGAATCTGATCAAAAACCTTCAAAATATAGCTTTAGACGATGAGATAATTTTAAATAAGAACATTAAAGATGATGCTTTCCAAAATGCAGTCGGTCTTCGAGAGGAGTTGGAACGAAAAGTTGCAAGTGATCGAAGTCGTTATAAACACTATAATATGGGATTTTACGATGCCATAATCACATTTATAAATAACGACGTTTTAAGAGAACTAAGCGATTTAGAAAAAGAATTGCAGGAAGTTGCTGAAAAGAATAAAGAACGCCTTGCAGGAGGAAACTGCGAAAAATATATTTCTTCACTTGACAGGCTGGTTGCGGAAACGGAGAAATTGAAAAAAGCTAGTTTTTCCGTAACTGGTTTTTCAAAAGAAGCATTCGGCGGATGCAAAGGAAAAGGCGAATCCTTTGACGATTGGATTCGGCAGGTGTTTTTCGGTTCGATAATGGGAAATGAATGGGAGGCCTTCGTAAGGAACAGCAGCCTGGGGAAAGTAATCGACTGGGACGCCCGGAAGATACTGTGGAAGGACTGGACAAGGGATGATATTGATTTATTCTCAGCATTGCTGCTCCAGTTCATACTCCGCAAAAACCCATCGCCTGCAAGGCTCCGCAGGATATGGGAAACAACGAAGGGATTTTTTATCGACATGGAAAAACGGATAACAGAACTGGCGGGAATGGAGGATACACGATGCAGGCGCCTGGTGTGGGATGATCCGCTGTACAATGGTGCCGGACTAGCATGCGGGGAAAATGAAAACTGTAAGCGAAATGGGGACATTGCATGGAACGATAAAGTCCATTTCCGCGAATACTGCGATGGTGAACTGCTATTTATAGCTGCGGAAGGCAAAATCTATATGATATCCCCTGCCCCGCAGGGTAAGGATGAGTTTGTGTTGAAGCCCTGTGACGATCCCACTTCCGGGGAATCTATCATGCTATTGAGACGTGATGCTGTCGTTCAGCCCTATGAACCGTATTTCTCCATAATCGATCCGACACCTGTCAGTTGGCAGTTTATTATCCCAGCTGAATACGTGCCGAACCTTATACGCAGCATAAGCAGCTTGTACATGGAGAATTTCAGGTTTGCATACGGAAAGCTGCGGCTGCATACCGGTATTGTGATACAGAATTACAGAAAGCCTTTGTACGTGGGCATAAAAGCTTTGAGGAAAATAAGGCACGACAACGTGGAAAAGGAGCACCTGCAGAAAGAGATCAGTGCAAGGTATCTGAAGCAGGTACTGGACAGACAGGGAATTGTACCGGACATCACCGGTTTTTCACCGGGCGTCCCGGAAGATCTGACTGACAGCCATGCAGCTTTGCCCGGCAGACCGGAAGCTTTGAGCACCGAGGATTCCGAGGGCGCCGGCAGGTTCTACCTGCTTTATGAAATGGCGGATGAAGCTGAGGGCTTGGACACGCATGCCGGTACATGTGCCGGACTGTACACCGGTGCATGTGCTGGTCTGGGCACCGATGCAAGTCCTGCAGAAAGTGCTGCCGATTATTACGATTTTTTCCTTAGCCCGGAAAATTCCAGTCCGAGGCGGCTGAGGTTCCTTTATGCTACCGGTGATGATGAAAAATTGCTTTATTATCCCAACACATTCGATTTCGAATTCATGGATACCAATACACGACGGAACGATATCTTTTACAGGCATGGCAAGCGCGTGCCTCCGCTGAAACGGAACCGGCCGTATACGATGGAAGACGCCCAATTGATCGTGGATTTCGGGCAGTTTATAACAGGAGGGGAACAGGCTTCCGACAAGATTACCGCATCGCAGTTCCACAACTTCATATCAATGCTTTACGACAAGTATGAAAGATGGGAGATCGGCAACGATGAGCGTAACGCCGAAAGCTTCAGGCTTTTCCTGGTTTCACTGATCAGGAACACTTTCGGGAAAATCGTCGCGAAAAATGCCGGTTTCAGGGACAAGTTATTCAGTATGCTGAAGATTTCAGGTTTTGAGGACCTGAAGAGCAAAAACACAGATGAGACCAGGTGGATAGCCGTTCTGTTCTTTGATATTTTTGAATTCTGGCATAAAGCGCTCAAGCAACTGTAAATTGAGCAGTTGCAAACAGGTTTTATAAACCGGATTGCATTTCTTGATCGGATAAAAGTCTGGGAGGTATAGAAATGGGTGTATCAAGTATGAACCTGAAAACCTGGGCAATGGCAACTGACCCGGTATACATAGGGACCGGCGGCTATACCATAGGCAGGGTGGACAATACCATTGTACGGGATCCTGTCACGAGGATTCCCAAGATACCCGGCTCCAGCCTTGCCGGCACATGGAGGTACTACGTTGCATTATACCTGCAAAGCCAGTTCAGGGATGAATTCAGGGTTAGCCGTGCGGCAAGGAAAGTGGTCCCGGATATACATGGCTTATTCAGAACCAGTCATGAAAGCAAGAACGGAAACGTATATGAGGAGCAGAACATGGCCGATGCCCGTGAGGACGTGCAGGACAGGGATAACTGGATATTTTATAAAGGCAACCGGTATGCGGCAATAAAGTGCGCGGGCCAGGATGAATCCCCGCAGACAGGTACCTGCTCTGACGACAATATCAGTGAGACCGGGCATTGCGGATGCTGCATAGTATGCAAGGGGTTCGGCTATTCCAAGAATACTGAATCCTGGCAGGGCATGCTCTTTTTCAGCGACCTGAACATTCTGTTGTTCCCGGTTTACAGCCGGGTCGGGCCGAAGTGGATAACTTCTCCCATGATACTGCAGGATGCCGGCCTGTTGCCGGATGATGCTGACAGGTTCAGGGATGGTTTCGGTAACGGCGATACAATAATTCTGCATAAAAAAGCAACCAACAAGGATGAAGGCTGGTTCAACCTGGGATGGCTGAACCTGCCGTACAGGGCAGAAAATGAACTCCCGGGAGCAGGTTCATCGCCGGAATTCAAGGAGTTGCTGAATAAATTCGGCATCGGCGTGAAAGATGTCTGCATCGTGCCGGACAGCCTGATTTCGCAGATTATCAACTCCAACCTTGAAGTACGGACTTCCGTATCCATAGACCCTATTACAGGCGCTGCGAAAGACGGAGCCCTGTTCACATCGGAGGCAATACCCCGGGCAACCGTTTTTTACGGGAGCATAAGGATTAACGATAAAAGCATGCTGGGCGGTGTTGATGAAAGGGTTAAGGACTTGCCTTCAGGTGATCAGTTGAAACAGGCTCTTGAGGGCACGGCTTTCTACTATGAGACGCTTGGAATTGGCGGTATGACAACAAGGGGATTCGGCAGGCTGAAGGTTTTATTGCGCTGAAACATCAGTAAAAGACCGGGACTTACCCTGGTGACATGCCGGAGCATTTTCCGGCTGACAGGGTGAGCTCAAGATTGTACAAGGCGGTGATTCCATGGGTAATAATCGCGAAATGCTGGACAGCGTCATATGCAAGACCGGAAGCAAAATCGCTGGTATGATTTTGGAAAGCAAAAAAATAAAAGCAAGCCAGCTCCAGAAGGCCCTGGGAGTTTTGTGCAATGACGGTGTCTATGCATACTATGTTTATGTCAAGTCAGAAAAACCCCTTTTTGATATCCTGATAAAGGAATTGAATGAGTTGATGCAATATACCGATATAAAGTTGAAGCAAAAGCAACCCGATGATCAAGGGCAGGGTTCCGGCCAATTCCCTGGTATCAGGGCTGAAAAACCAAGGGATGACGTGTACGACTATGAGGCTTATTTCATAAACTTAAGCAAGAATTTGAATGACCTCCTGTTTTTCAGGGAAATCCTTGAAGAAACGCTGGTATATGCCCGTTATCATCTCAAGGCGAAAGAAGCGGAATATGAAACAGGGGAACAGAATGGGGAAAGCTGAGATGAAATGGTACAGGCTTGTTTTCGAGCAGATTCAACCTATGCATATAAAAAAGTCCAGTTACGGCGTCATGGCTGAAACGGAACTGTTTATTCCTGGCCAGTCCATGTGGGGCGCGCTGACCAGGAGCTACAACCTATACTGTGGAGCCGGCCCGGACGAAAACCGGGACCTGTTTTCGGCGATAACCTGCTTTTATCCCTCATTTGACGGGGTAAGTATCCTTGCTCCTTCCTACAGGAACGGCATGCTTTTCCTTGGTGAAAACATAACGGAGGACGAATTCAGGTTTGCATATACCGATACCTTTGTTTCGACTGCGATAAGTCCCCTTACGGGATCGGCTGCCGATGAGTCACTGCACGAAACCGACATTCTGCTGCCCCGGCCTAAATATGAACTGGCTGACAAGGGCATTTGCAACAAGGCCAACCTGAAATGGATCGGCCTTTTGGGGCTTGGAGATGATGGCGGAAAGGCCGAAGGTTTTCTGAAGGAGAACGGTCTTGAAGTCCATATCGGAGGCGAAATCAGGTACGGACTTGGCCTGCTGGTTCTGAGGGAAGCGGCGGAATCTGACGTGTGGACGGTCAAAGAGTGGAACATAAATGAAGAAGGCAGGCTACATCTGGAAAACGGCAGGAATATTTTGCGAAACTTCCTGCAGATCGATTCCGGCGTGAACGATATGCTGAAATGGAAGGGTGCCGTCGTTCCGCTGGCTGAACTTGATTTCAGCCGTAATGAGCCGGTAATAACAGAGGCATGCCTGTACCTGAACACGGGAAGCAGTGTTTGCGTCGAAAACATGGACGACCTTGACATATCGGGGTTCAGGCTGTCGAAGGGGAAGCTTAAGCGCATAGAACGTGCATGCTGAAACGTGCTTCAAAATGTCCACATTCCTTTTACTTTATTTTTGCGTTCAAGTACTGCTGTCCCCGTGATTTTTTGCTGGTTCCGGCCTTTGTAATCACACAGGCGCAGAAAAATGTTTGCTGCCCTGCCTGAGGTGCCATTTCGCACCCCTGGCAATATAAGCGAAAAAGGTCCCCTGAAGCTACACTCTATTAGGTAAATATTCCAAAAGCTCAACTCTGGTTCCAAATTCAAATCAATACATACAGTTAAATTATACCATATAATTTTAGCATTTGTAATGAGTTTGCTTATTTATCTGTTATTTTTTATTTATCTGTTATTTTTTGATAAAGGGTTCAAAGTACTGCTGAAGGGCCTTGCCGACGAAAACTGTTAACGGCAGTCGGACAGGGTGACATGAAAGTGGTGCCAGGCACCACTTTTTATGTTATCATATACCCCAGAGAGCCATACGGGGGAGGATAACGCTGTGAGATTCATCTCGTGGAACATCGATTCGCTGAATGCGGCACTGACAGGCACTTCGGAGCGCAGCGAACTGTCGCGGAAGGTGTTGGATACTATCAGGGATCACGATCCTGATGTCATTGCCTTGCAGGAGACGAAGCTGCCTGGCGACGGGCCGTCAAAAAAGCACATGGAGTTCCTGGGGGAGAAGTTCCCGGATTACGCGATCGTGTGGAACAGTTCCGTCGAGCCGGCCAGAAAGAGCTATGCAGGCACGATGTTTTTATATAAGAATCATCTTGATCCGTCTGCTTCATTTCCGAAAATAGGGGCACCGGGCACGATGGATTATGAAGGGCGCATAATCACGCTGGAATTCGACTGTTTTTTCCTGACACAGGTCTACACGCCGAACGCGGGCGAGAACCTGAACCGCCTGGCCGACCGCCAGGTATGGGACGAAAAATTCGCCGATTATCTTACGTCGCTGGACAGAATAAAACCGGTGGTCGCGGCAGGGGATTTCAACGTGGCCCACAGAGAGCTGGATCTTGCCCATCCTGACAGCAACCGCCAGTCAGCCGGCTTTACCGACGAGGAACGCCAGGGCTTCAGCAATCTGCTTGCAAGAGGTTTTACTGACACGTTCAGATACATCCACGGTGATATCGCCGGAGTATATACATGGTGGTCCCAGATCGTCAGGACAAGCAAGATCAATAACTCCGGCTGGAGAATAGACTACTGGCTGGTCAGCAACAGGATCGCGGACAAGGTCATCAGATCGGAAGTGATCGATTCCGGTCCAAGGCAGGACCATGCCCCGATACTTCTTGATATAGAGCTTTAGTGTTTATAGCATGCAGAAGGATTTCGCAATAAATATGTGTCTATCTGGCATGTGTTTACCATAATCTGTATTGGAGACGGATCTTGTTGAGTAGCGATCCAGGTGCCTGGCACGGCATCCAGGTATTTGCTTCTGAGCTGCTGTGACAAATGGCGAAACTGAAAAACCTTCCGGTATACAGAATACCGGAAGGTTTTTTCAATAGAACCTTTCCCAAAGAACCGTTTCCAATGTCTCAAAAGACTGCCGCCATGCTTTAGCTGGCATTACCGGCGCCCTTAAGTCAACCTTACAAAACCTGCAGGCGATGCAAACGGGCCCGGGATGACACGAATGCCGCGATGGTTGCCGAAGTAGTCTGCATCGAAGCGGATCGGTGTTCCGTCCGGATTTTCGAAGTATTGCTCCGGCTCGAAGGCTTTGCCGAGCACTTCGGTATTGATCATCCGGCTGCTGAAATCGCCGATGAAGTCGTATATGTTCGTTTCAAGGCAGTACTCGCCGTCTTTTTCCACCAGTTCAACTTTGACATCCTTGCCGGGGTTCTCGGCGGTGAGGCATTTCGTTTCCTTTTTCCAGGGCTTTGCGCCGCCAAGGTATACGTTGCCTTCGCTCCAGACCGGGAGGTGACCATCATGGGCTGGTGCCAGGCCCATCATGTCAGGCCGCTTCGTGAAGTCGAACTGAGCGATCCATTCTTCATAAGTCGGGTATTCGTCGAACACGTGGGTCCCGACCAGCCTGTTTTCCCGGTGAGCATGCGCATCCTGGCCGTCGTGCGCAGCATTATCCTCCACAGGCCACTTCTGGACGAAGATATTGTTGTAGAACCGGTCGTCGCCGTGCAGTATGGTCATGAAGCCCATCACTTCCGTGCGGTGAGGTATGTGATACGGCGTATAGCGCGGATGGGTCCCTCCGCCGACGCTGGTGAACGAGCCGCAGATAAGGTTGTGGACCATGGCCACTCCCTGGGTGGCACAGCGCAGACTGACGTCAGACAGCAGGATGTTGTTGTCGATCAGGGTCGGTCCGTGGCTGACCTCAACGAATATGTCCTGGGACATCATGCTGCCCGGCAGGAATTTCGCGTGCGGCGGACGCTGGTTGTCATGCAGCAGGTTCTGCGAAATGCGTGTGCCCTGGGCTTCCCAGTCGCACCAGATACCCATCGTGCAGTGGTGGATGTGGTTGCGGCGTATAGTGACGTCAATGGCCGCATGCAGCTTGATACCGGCGATCTCCGCTCCGCCGAGCTCCGACATGTTGTTGATGTGGTGTATGTGGTTGTCCTCAATGACGCTGAACACTGAGCCCATGCGGCCGATGATCCCGCCCTGCTCGCAGTGGTGTATGTTGCAGCGACGGACGATGTGGCTGCCAACTTTCTCCTTCAGCCATCCGTGGTACTGGCCGCGGCAGACCGCATCGCGCTCCATCTGGGTCGGGCTTTTTACATGCTTATGGGTGAAGTACTGCTCGTTGTCCGGATCGAGGTATTTGCCGAGTGATATGCCGGCGCACTTGCTGTGGTAGATTTCGCAGTCTTCGATGATCCATCCCTTGCTCCAGTGAGGGCCTATCATGCCGTCCTGGAAAGCTGCCGGCGGTGCCCATGTGGTGGCAGCCTTGGTGATCTTGAACCCTCTTACCGTGATGTACCCGACGCCGGTTTTCGAAGGCATGAAACACCTGCGGCGGACATTGATCTCAACGTTTTCCTTATTCGGGTCCAGCCCCTGGAAGTTGGCGTAAATGACCGTCTCATCGTTCTCCGGATCCTGCTCTGTATACCACTTGTAAATGGATTCCTCCGGAGCCCAGCTGTGCTCGTAAACCTCGCCTTTGATGCACTCTTCCAGCGACGTGGCTTCGTACATAGCCCTGTCGTTCAGGTAAACGCAGCCTGTGTGCTTGTTCGGTTCTGCGAAATACCAGTCGCCGTAGACCAGTGTAGTATACGGGTTGTAATCGCCGAAAGTGCTGTTCGGGATACGGCAAACCCAGACATTTCCCTGGTAATGCTTCCAGGTCTTGACCTGTTCCGCGCCCGTGATCACTGCACCGAGGGGCGTTGTGCTGATATAGGTGATACGCGCGTCTTCAGTGCCTGAATTGGCCGGATCCACGTATTCCCGGTAGATCCCCGGCGCTACCAGCACTTCGTCGCCGGGAAGCGCCACTTTTGCTGCTTCGCTGATCCTCTTGAAAGGCCTTTCGATGGAACCGTCGCCGTCCCTGTGGGCATTCGCGTCTACATAGTACCTCATGGTGACCTCCTGTAATCGGGATGTGCGTGTTATTGATAGGCTGATGAGCCTGTCATCAACTATTATATTCCATGATCCGGCGGGTAACAAGACAAGGGCAGGACATGAAAACCGTCCCGGCATCATGATTTTCGTATCCCGA
>Ga0209537_1003786_pt1 | contig 13489 bp, 14 predicted proteins | sample BioPla4DNA1_FD_187698 | JGI IMG/M metagenome (GOLD analysis project Ga0209537, IMG submission 187698) | Biogas fermentation microbial communities from Germany - Plant 4 DNA1 (SPAdes) (version 2) | ecosystem: Engineered > Bioreactor > Anaerobic > Digestate | place: Bielefeld, North...
TATTGTTTTTTGAAAATAAGATAGAATTAAATAATGAGAATATTCAAGCTTATAATAATATTTTTAAAGGAAATAGTAAAGTACCGGGGTTACTATCAAGCTTTTCAGTTTTAATTAATAATGGACAAGACCATAATGGAAATATTACTTTATCTAATAATCAAGATGTAAGTATTGAAAGTAAAATTACTAATGCAGCTTACAATAATGGTAATGCTTTAAAGGCAAAGGTAAGTGCACTGTTCTTATTAAGCAAAATGGAAGCTGGAGAAGGTAGTGAAGTTATAGAAAAACTCTTAAACAGCTGGCAGACTTCAGAAGAAATAAGTAGCGGGGATATTACTAATTTGATAGATGCTTTTCAAAAATTTGAACTAGAGGGCTTTGAAGATGGTGGCGAAATAAATGGAATAATTAGATTCTTAGACAAAATGAATAATAATTCACAAGAGGTAGATAAATATATTCAAAATTATTTAATATCTAAGGGAATTAGTGAAGAGTCTGAGAATGGAAAGAATACATCTAATTTATTAAGAAATATTTTTCAGCAGTTAGAAAATCTATCAGAAGAAGATATATTGTTGTTTTTCGAAAAAAATATAGAGTTCAAAAATGAAAATATTCAAGGGGAAGTTCTTCCAAGGGAAATAGATTTAGCTAAAAGCCAAGATGCAAGTATTGAAGGTAAGATTGCTAATGAGGCTTATCATAAGAATGATACTTCAAGCGCAAAGGTAAGTATGTTGTCCTTACTAAAATCCTTATCCGGTCAATCAGAGGAAATAATAAATACTGCATTAAAGGATATAATTATTAATAAAAGACTTTCTTTTACAAGTAATGAGTTTGAAAGAGTATTTAATGCAGTAAGTAAATTGGATCCGGAAAAATTTATCAATAACTTAATAAATACAATCACTGAATTTGAAGAGGTAGGTTCTGGAAAGGTTGCAGATGATTTTAGTAATTATATTAATAAAAGAAGTAATGAGGATTCAGGAATAAAATCTTTCTTAAACTTTACAAAGACAGAATTAGAATTTGCATTATCTAGAGAACTAGGCACTAGAATAGAATTAGTGGAAGAGGAATTTTCAAAATTAAAAGATGCAATTAACTTAAAATATCAAAGCATAATAGAAGGAAATTTAGCAGACAAGGGAAATCAAGAAGGTAACAATGGTGATACTGCAAGTAGTTTAAAAGAAAATTATTTAAAGGAGAATGTAAATAAAGAGGATTTTATAACTGATGAAGTTCTTGTTAAAGATAATTTAAATAAAGAAAATATAATTAATGATGGTACAAATAAGGAAGTAGTAAATAAGGATACCTTAAATAAAGAAGTGCTAAAAGGAAATTTAACTTCAAAGGAACAGGTAGAAGCTTCAATTAATAAAACTGGAGAAGAAAATAAGAATATCCTTAAAGAAACCTTGTCGATTATTAAAAATGAAGGCCAATTAACAGATAAGGTTATTGATATAATAAAAAACAATATTAATGAGATAAAACTATTTAATAAATTTAGTGAAGAATATTATTATGGTGAATTTCCAGTTAATATTAGGGAGGCAGAGTATCCTTGCAAAATAATAGTTAAGGATAATAGAAAAGAAGGCAAGAAAATAGATAGTAAGAATGTAAAAATGGTTATTACAATAGATACAAAAAATCTTGGAACAATTGATGGTTATGTTGTAGTTAGAGACAAAAAACTAGATATTGACTTAAAATGCGAAGAAGATTCTGCTAAAATATTGAACATGAGCAAGATAATATTAGAGAAAAACATTGAAAACATGGGCTTTAATGTTAATATAAAGGTAATTAAGAAAGAGGAAGAGGTTTCTCTTGCAACCTGTAGAGACTTTTTCAATACAGGAGTAAGCTTAAGAATAGACAGAAGAATCTAAGAAATATTTTGGCAAGCAAAATATTTCAGTTCACAGTGCACAATTCACAGTTCACAGTTGAGGAAATAATTCAGCTTAGGCTGAATTAAGAAAATTAATTTATAAGCTCTTTTAGGGCTTATAATAAGTATAAATTTTAGAAACTACGCAGTAGTTTCATCTTTAACTGAAAACTGAGCACTGAAAACTGAAAACTAGCTTTTGGGGGTTTTATGAAAGGAATTAAAAAAGCAGCAGCTTTGAAATATGAAGAAAATTTAATGGCTCCAATGGTTACTGCAAGTGGGATGGGACATATTGCTGATAAGATTATAGAAAAGGCAGAGGAAAATGATGTTCCAATAGTTTATAATAAGGAATTGTCCGATTTGCTAAGTAATGTAGATGTGGGGGAATATATTCCACCAGATTTATATGAAGCAGTGGCTCATATAATTGCCTATGTAGCAGATTTAGACAGAAAGATAGGCGGTGATTAGTTAATGGCATTGTATGCTATTTCAGATCTTCATCTTGCTTTTACAACAGATAAACCAATGGATATATTTGGAGAAAAGTGGGCTAAGCATGATGAAAAAATAAAAAACAATTGGTTTAAAAAAATTAAGGAAGAAGATACAGTACTTATAGCAGGTGATGTATCTTGGTCGATGAATTCTAAGGAAAGTAAGGAAGACCTTGATTGGATAGATGCTTTACCAGGAAAGAAAATTATATCTAAGGGAAACCACGATTACTGGTGGAATGGAATAACAAGGCTAAACAGTTTATATGAAAATACAAAGTTCCTACAAAATAATTTCTATACATATAAGGACTACGCAATTTGTGGTTCAAGAGGCTGGATTCTAAATACTTCTGATAAATTTACCCAAAAGGATCAGAAAATTTTAGACAGGGAAATAATAAGATTAAGATTATCCTTAGATGCAGCAGTAAAAAGCGGATATACAAAAATAATAGTTATGATACATTACCCTCCAGTAAATGAAAAAAAAGAACCTTCTGTTTTTACAGATTTATTTAAAGAATATAATGTGGAAAAGGTTATATATGGTCACATCCATGGACCAGCCTTGTCAAATGTATTGGATGAAGAATTTGAGGGAATAGAGTATATAATGACTTCTTGTGATTATTTGGACTTTGATCCGAAGAGAATACTCTAGTTAGTATGGAGCATGTTTTAGTGTGGAGTACTGAGTTTGGAGTTTGGAGCTTAGGCTAGTGTGGAGTGTGGAGTTTGGAGTACTGAGTGTATGATTAGATAAAAAAGATTCGACTTTAGATGAAGTTGAATCTTTTTTTATGGTTTATTTAATGTATTATCAATTGATATAGAAATTCAATTGGCGAAAAAATAAGGGATTTACTAATGAAAATACGCTTTTTACATACACATAATAAAAATTAAAATGTACAGATAAAATGAACAATTTAAAGATAAAATTAAAGATTTCAATATAATTAGCATTGATAAAAAAATATCAAAAATTTCTACAAGGTTATTGACAATCAATTTCAATTGAGTATAATTATATATAAGTGGAAAATTTGTGTAGAGGGGGATACATATATGACAGTATTCAATTTAAAGATTGGAGAAAAAGGCACAGTAAAAGAGGTTCTTGGAGATAAGAAATTGGCAAAGAGATTATTAGCTTTAGGTTGTGTAGAGGGGACAGAACTTGAAGTTAAGATGGTTGCACCTTTAGGAGATCCCATTCTAGTTTCCTTCAGAGGATTTGATCTAGCTATAAGAAAGAAAGATGCTAAGAATATTTATTTAAGTGAGTAAGGGGTGGAAATATGATAAATGCAGCATTAATAGGTAATCCTAATACAGGTAAGACAACTGTATTTAATGCATTAACGGGTTCAAAGCAATATGTTGGGAACTGGGCAGGTGTAACAATAGATAAGAAGTATGGATTTTTTAGTAAAGATATAAAAATAGTAGATTTACCTGGCATTTATGCCATGGATACTTATTCAAATGAAGAAAAGATATCAAGAGAGTTTTTAGAACAAGATGATGTAGATCTTATATTAAATGTTGTTGATGCAACAAACCTAGAAAGAAATTTATATTTAACAACTCAATTAATGGAATTTAATAAACCTATTATCATATTACTTAATATGATGGATATCGCTAAAAAGAGAGGTCTAGACATTGATTGTGAAAAGCTTGGGAAGGAATTAGGAGTTACTGTTCTTCCTATATCAGCTAAAACTAAAAAGGGTTTAGATAAAATAAAAGAAACAATAATTAATCTTAAAGGTAGTGCTGTAAATTATGAATTAAGATTTAAGTCTGAAAATGAAACTTATAATTATTTAGATAAGGTAATAAAAAAAAGTTTAAGAAGTCCAGGTAAGGCTCAGAATATTGGAAAAACTATAGATAAGGTGCTTTTACATCCTCTTCTAGCTTATCCAATTTTCCTTTTAGCTTTACTAGTGGTATTTAAATTTACCTTTAACTGGTTTGGACAACCTTTAGCTGATATGCTAGATGCTTTTGTGGCAGATGCATTTACACCATATATTGCAGGCTTCCTTGAAAATTCATCAGAGTGGTTCCAGTCCTTAATTTTAGATGGTATTGTTGCAGGAGTGGGTGGAGTAATAGTATTCTTCCCAATAGTGTTCGCCCTTTTCTTAGGAATATGTATTCTTGAAGATAGTGGATATATGTCAAGAGTAGCCTTTATTATGGATAGAATTATGAGAAGGATTGGATTATCAGGAAAAGCCTTTATTCCAATTATTATGGGCTTTGGATGTTCAGCACCAGCAATAATGGCAACAAGAACATTGGAAAGTGAAAAGGATAGAAAGATGACAGCATTAATTGCACCTCTTGTTTCTTGTGGGGCAAGACTGCCAGTATATGCCTTATTTGCGTCAATATTCTTCGAAAATAATCAAGATATAGTAGTTATGTCATTATACTTATTAGGAATTGTAATTGCAATATTAGTTGGATTTTTATTTAAGAACACATTATTTAAAAAGGATGAAGAGCCCTTTATATTAGAATTACCAGAATATAAAGTTCCAAGCTTTAGAACATTAGTATTAAATGCTTGGGAAAAGTCAAAGGGCTTTATAATAAGGGCTGGAACATTAATATTTGGAGTTTCAATATTAGTTTGGTTCTTAACTTACTTTAATATGAATGGATACACAACAGAAATAGATTCAAGTTTCCTTGCTACATTAGGAGGATTCATTGCTCCAATTTTTGAACCCTTAGGTTTTGGTACATGGCAAGCAGGAGTATCAATAATATCAGGTTTAGCAGCTAAGGAAGTTATAATAGGAACTATGGAAATAGTTTATGGAGATCTAGCAGTAGTACTGCCAACAGTCTTTACTACAGTAACAGCTTATGCATTCTTAATATTTGTATCCTTATACACACCTTGCCTTGCAGTTATTGGAGTTATGAAACAAGAGTATGGAAGTAAAATGATGTGGTTATCAATTGGATATCAATTTGCCTTAGCATGGATCTGCGCATACTTATTTAAATTTATTGGAACATTAATTATGGGATTAGCAACAGGAGCAGATATAATTCAATTTTTAATAATTGGAGCAGTAGTTGCAGTGGGAATTCTTGCATTAGTTAAATATTTTAATAAAGAAGAGTTTGGAAAAACTGCTCATGCTAGCAAATAAACTTAGTAATTAAAAATAGGAATTTATATTATATAGTTGACAATTATTGTTTGTTTAATATAAACTAAAGTCTGGATATAAATTAATATTTTTGATTACAAAAAAAGAAGTTATTCTAGAACATTTTTAGCATTGTTCTGGAATAACTTCTTTTTTTAGACAATTATCTGGGGATTTTTTTTATATGCAAAATTATTAGTAGGGCTAAGAGACTATAGCAAAAGTAAGAAAAAAAGAAACCTTATGTGACTTTGTTACAGTACATATAAGAGAAGTATAATATAATTATTATATAAATAAGATAATTAATTGGAGGTTATAATAATGAATAATATAAAAGTTTATACAACATCAACATGTCCATGGTGTGTAAAGGCAAAGAACTATTTAAAGAGTAATGGAATAAACTATGAAGAAGTAAATGTAGGCCTTGATCAAGATGCAGCAAGAGAAATGGTGCAAAAGAGCGGTCAAATGGGGGTTCCAGTACTAGATATTAACGGAAATATAGTTGTTGGATTTGATAAGAACAGAATAGATGGTATATTAGGTTTATAATAATCCTTAATATACATTTAAAGGAAAGGAGCTGCCCTACAATATTGTAGACAGTTCTTTTCTTTTTATTAATACTAAAATAAAATGTATAATAAGATATGTAATAAAGTATTAAAGAATTTATATGAGGTAAATTATGAATGTTAGAAATGAAGTTTTGAGAAAGTACCCCTTTTTTAAAAAATTAGATAACAAAGTTTTAGATGAAATGTTTAATGTACTTATTGTAAGAAGATATGAAATTGGCAGCAGAATTTTTAATGATAAACAAAGCTGTATAGGATTTTCCCTTATATTATCTGGAAGAATAAGAGTTTATAAAATAGGAGATGATGGAAAGGAAATAACCTTATATAGGCTGAAGAGTGGTGACAACTGTTTTAATACGGTTCTATGCGCCTTAACTAACTCTAAGAGTGATTCTTTTATAGAGGTAGAGGAAAATGCAGTAATTGCTCTTGTTCCAATGGTTTTCTTTAAAAATCATATATTAGATAATGTTGATTTTTTAAAGTATATTTTTAGAAATCTATATAATAAGTTTGAAAATGTTGTAAGTGGCTTAGAAAAAGTGACTTTTGATAGCATTGAGCATAGATTAACGAATTACTTTAAAGAAAAGATTGCTCAAAATAATGGAAGTAAGATAATATATGTAACTCATGAAAGAATTGCAGCTGATATAGGAACAGCAAGAGAAGTAGTAAGCAGAAAGCTTAAGGATTTAGAAAAAAGGGGAAGGGTGGAACTTGGAAGAGGAAAAATCAAAGTAAAAAAACTTTAAGTAGAAAGTTTTTTACAATGGAAATTCAAAAAATACAAAATTTAAAATGAAAAGTGCAAAATTGAAGGTGATTTTAGGTTTAGTCGAAAATTTGAAATATAGATTTGAGAATTGTGAATTTTGAATTATGAATTGCAAAAAAGAAGATTGCTGCCAATCTTCTTTTTTTTGCTTATGTATATAGAATTAAAGTTCATCCTTTAATGCTGAAATAGAGCTGTTTAAGTTTTCTAAGCTAGTTGTTTGTAAATCCATATTTGCAGCTATTTCTTGGCATAGTGCTGAGTGTTCTTGTGAGATGCTGCTTACATTTTGAACTATTGATAGAACCTGGTCTTTTTCAGAAGCTGCTTCAGTTAAGTTTATAATAGCACCATCTATTTCTTCAACAGCCTCACTAATAGAAGTTTTTATATTATTAAAGCTATTTCTTGTATTAGCTAAAGTTCCTTGTTGGTTATCAATAGCTAAGCTTCCTGCTTCCATAGCTTTTGAAGTTTCTATAATATCAGCTTTAATATCATCTAATATTTTAGTTATGCTTTGGACTGATTGCTTTGAATTTTCTGCAAGCTTTCTAACTTCACCAGCAACAACTGAGAATCCTTTACCAGCTTCTCCAGCTCTTGCAGCTTCAATAGCAGCGTTTAGTGAAAGTAAATTTGTTTGGCTCGCTATTTGGCTTATAGAGTCTGTAATTATGTTAACTGATTCTATTTTAGAAACTAGATTGTTAACTGTATTGCTAACCATTCTAAAAGCACTTTGTAAATCTTTAAGGGATTCATCTAATCCACTGAAGGCACTTAAGCCATCCTCTGCAGCTTTATCTGTATCTAATACTGTTATTTGAACATTAGTAACGTTGTAAGCTAATTGCTCCATTTTTTCACTAAAGCTACTTAAAATGCTGCTAGCATTTGATATTTCTTCAGTTTGAGTAAGTGTAGAAGATGCAAGGTTAGCTAATGAGTCGTTTACATCTTGTACTGAACGAGAGATGTTAGAACTATTTTCGCTAATATTAGCAATTTCTTCCTTTAAGTGACTATTCACTTCTAAATTAGTAGTGATTGAATCAGTTTGAGAAAAATCATCCTGACTATTTTGATTTGCTGACACAATAGTATCTTCAATATTTGAATCTTTCTTTTTTCTGGAAAATAACCCCATGTTAATACCTCCTAATATATCTACCCTAAGTGAGCCATTTATAATTTATATATATTATCGATTTATTTTTTTCTTCTTTAGTAATTATGAATTAGATAATTTAGTCTCCTTTAAGTACAACATAATTATATCATATAATAAAAGGATTGTAGATGCCTTCAAAAGATAAAATTTTATAAACAAATTTTAATTACACATTATGTTATTTTTGATATAATGTATAAGGTGAAGTTTAAAGAGGGTGATTAAGTATGACTGTTCAAAATTGGAAGGGATTTTTTATGCCCTATGAACAAGCGGTTGATGAGTTAAAGGTTAAGCTAAGAAGTATTAGAAAAGAATTTAGAAAGAAGAATGAGTATTCTCCAATTGAATTTGTAACAGGGAGAGTAAAGGAAGTATCAAGTTTATTGGAAAAAGCAAATAAGTTTGGTATTCCAATGGATAGATTAGAGCATGAAATAGAAGATATAGCTGGACTAAGAATTATGTGTCAGTTTGTAGATGATATAGATACTGTTGTAGAAATTATAAGGGGTAGAAAAGATATGAAGATCCTCTACGAAAAGGACTACGTAAGAGGAGTTAAGGAAAGCGGTTATAGAAGCTATCATATGATTATTAAATATCCTGTGAATATGGCAGAAGGGGAAAAAGTAATATTAGCTGAATTTCAAATCAGAACATTATCTATGAACTTTTGGGCTACTATAGAGCATTCCCTAAATTATAAATATAAAAAACAACTTCCAAGCCATGTAAGAGAAAAGTTAAAAAAAGCAGCAGATGCAGCCTTTGAGTTAGATGAACTAATGCTGGACATAAAGGATGAAATAAAGGATGCTCAAAAATTATTTGAAGTAAAATCAGACATAATCTCAAATATAATGGATAATATTTTAATTTTAAGCTCCCTAGGAAAGTTTGCAGAAGCCAGCAGATACGAGCTATCTTTAAATAAATTAATTGAAGATGGGGAAGTTTACGAATTTAATAATTTATTAGAAGCTATAAAAAGAGATATTAGGAAATATAGAGAGTAAAAACAGTTCACAGTGCACAGTTCACAATTCACAGTTAAGGAAATAATTCAGCTTAAGCTGAATTAAGAAAAATCCTCTATAAGTTCTTCAAGAACTTATAGGGGATTTAATTTAATTTTAGAAACTACGCAGTAGTTTCATCCTCAACTGTACACTGTGCACTGTGAATTGTGAACTGAAAAAGATTGCTTGCCAATCTTTTTACGCCACGCTTATTCCTGCACTTGCATAGCCTGTTATTCTAGTTGGCAAATCTCCATTTCTTGATATTGCTGTAAAAACTAATAATAAACGGCTTCGGGCTTCTATAGGGATATTTAAATTTTCTAGAAAGCCATCGCTAGCATCACCTATTTCTACTGTATCAAAAAATGAAGGGAATAGTTCTAACCTTGTACCTTGAATTGGTGAAAAAATGTTCCCTAGTCCTTCTGCTCTGTAAAGTTGGACTGTTATAGTAATATTTCTATTAAAAAGAGCTCTTATTGGAGCAGCTACAGTAAAAAATACAGATATTGATCTTATCACTCCAGCCCTTGGCAAAGAAAAGGCCATATTGAATGGAGTAGTTTGAGAAGAAGAGGGTGGTATTAAATTAATTTGCCCATTATTGTTAATTGTAACAGATGCAGAATTTCCAAAAGCAATGGCAGCTCCTATTCTTGGTAGAACATTAAATTCACTTACTTGTAGTGTTATAGCTGTTCCAGAGGAAAATGGAATTATACTCGGATTAGCATCTCTGCCGTCTTTGCCATCTCGCCCGTCTTTTCCGTCTCTTCCATCCCTACCGTCGCGACCATCTTTACCATCTTTACGTTTACATTCCTTATGTCTCCTTGAAGAGCGAGATTTTTTGCAGCAGCCCTAAAAGCAGTTTTATTCTATTGATACTCCTGCGCTTGCACGACCTTCTACCGTAAGTTGATCAGCAGAATTAGTAGATGTAATTGAAAGAACTAATAGTAAGCGAGTTCTAGCTGTTATTGGTATATTTAAACCATCTAAAAGCACATCAGTAATGCTACCTGCTTGTGGATCAGTGATGGTTGGTAGAGTTGCCACTGCTATTTCATTAAAGACTTCATTTGGTGTAGTTGATGAAAATAGTCGAGCACTTACTGTAAGTTCAGTACCAGGAGCTGGAGCTGGGGCTATTGCCGTTATTCTAAAGTATGCTACTATAGATTTTATTACTCCACCTCTTGGAAGGGAAAATGGCATAGTGAAATCAGTATCTGGTATTTGTGGAGGTGATATTAAAGTGACACTTCCATCAATATTAAGTCTAACTAGTGCGGAATTTCCAAAGCCAATTGCCCAAGTATTCGATTCATCTACTTCAGTAGAAGGAACTGTAAATTCCATAACTCCACCTGATGCGTAAGGAATTATTACAGGATTCCCTACTCCATCCCTACCATCTTGTCCACTTGGTCCCATAGGTCCCATAGGCCCCATAGGTCCCATTGGTCCTCTAGGTCCTCTAGGACCTCTTGGAAAGACCTCTATCTTTTTAAATTTTTCTTCTTTTCTTTCTTTGAGCTTTACTGGTCCCTTGCCTTTGTATTCCTCTTCATGCTCTATTTCCTTTTTGTGTTTTTTATTTTTCTCTGCTGCTTTTTTTCATATTTCTCCAATTCTTCTTTGTAAACTTGTTCTATATAATCGTGTATATCCATAAAATCCTCCTTTGTTCCCTAAGGATATTAAATATAATACATATTATTCTATTTATTTTAGAATGTTCATTGTATTCTTTTATATAGAATAATATATAATTATACCTGCGCTAGCGGTAACAGGTAGGGGATCAACTTGTATTGTTCCTAATTCATTTTGAATAGTTGCTGTATAAACTAATAGTAGGCGATCTTGTTCGCATAAGGGCCGGTTTATTTCTTTTACAATAGAGCTAAAGGTTGTATTAGCAGGTGTGGTATTAGAAATTGGTGGGAATTGGATAGTTGCACTCATTTAAGTTCCTCCCTTTTTATTATCTTAAGTTTTATCACATATAATATATATTATGATGTAATATAGCAGGAGTTCTAATAAAATAAAGAAAATTTAGATATTACTTTTTTAATGCTAAGGATAATCCAGCACTTGCAGTACCAATAATAACGTTAAAGTCACCTGGTCCTGCTCCAGTAATTGCTGCTGAATAAACTAATAATATTCGATCTCCCTTACATACAGGATAATTTATTTTCTTTGAACAACCAGTTAGAATAGTTCCTGGCATTGTTGCACTAGTAGCTGTTTGAGCATTAAGTGGTGCAGTATTTACAGTAAAAGTTGCTTCTAGATTTTCTAAACATCCATTCCTCGGCACAATAAATGCAAAATTATTTTCAGTACCTAAATCGATAAAACCCCCCGCTTGAGTAATATTAGCATCAACATTACTTCCGAATCCAATTATATTTCCTCTTATTATACCAGGAGGTGGATTTCCAGGAAAACTAAGATTTGCTCCTGGTACAGAAGTTCCTGATGCATAAGGAATTACAGTTCTATCTACTCTTTCTTTTTTGTCTATATGACAATATGGCTCAGGTTTACATCCTTGATTTATTGGCCATGTTACCAATCCTTGACCAGATTGACATGCTGGGCATTGTTGTGGATGATGCTTTGGACATGGAGGATACTTTGGATATCTGTATTTAGGAACTTTGCACTTCTTAGGTTTCTTTTCCTCCCAGTCGTACCATTCAAAATTATAATCATCATACTCTTCAAATTCTTCATAAAATAGTTTATCTATATATTTATCTAGATTCATTTAAGTGCCCCCCTCTAATCATCTTTGGTTTTGTTTATATAATATATATTATGATGTAATTTTGTAAGTGTTCTAACAATTAGAATTAAATGAATGTTGTATAGAAAAAAGGGTTGTTACACAACAAAACTGTTGCATAACAACCTTATTTATCTTATATTATTTTTCTTTTGTTAGATATTTTTAATATAATTATGATATAGCTACTCCTGCGCTAGCAGTAAAACCTATAGTATCACCTTCAGCTGCTGCACCTGTAGAAGTTGCTGTATAAACTAATAATAAGCGATCTTGTTCGCATAATGGATAGTTTATTCCTTTTACGATACCATTAAAGGTTGTACCAACAGCCGTAGTGGAAGTGATTGCTGGGAATGCTACTGTTGCACCTGGAATTGGTGTAAATAGGTTACTTCCTGGTTCAGCTCTATATAATTGAGCAAATATAGTCACTGTTCCCAGTCCCTCAACTGGTGCAGTAGTTACAGTTAAATATGCAGCAAGAGTTCTTAAACAAGCTTCTCTTGGAACAGCAAATGCAAAGTTAGGATCTGTTAAAGTTATAGAACCTAGAGGTCCAGAAACAAGAACTGTTCCGGAGCTTCCAAAACCAATTGCTTGTGATGCTGTAGTAGCGCCTGTAGCAAAAACTAAATCAGCAGCTGGTCCAGTTGCATAAGGAATCCAAGTTTCAGATGCCGTTCTATTTTTATCTAGGCGGCATTTTCTATGATATCCCATTCCTCCTGGATATTGGCATGTTGGACATTGTTGTGCATATTGATATCCTTGACCATATTGGCAGCCTTGTGGATAAGGTTTCGGGCATACAGGACATTTTTCATATCTGTATCTAGGAGCTTTATGCTTTTTATAATCTTTTTCCTTACAGTCGTACCAATCATAATCATCATCATATTTTTCAAATTCTTCGTAATAAAGTACGTCTATATATTTATCGATATCCATTCAAGTTCCTCCTTTTCGTTATCATAAGTTATATCAGATATACTACATATTATGACGAAATTTATTAAATGTTCTAGAAAATACATTATATATGTCAAGAATTATAAGAATTCTATATTCAAAATAATAAGGGCTGTCCCACAGCCCCTTGAATACAAAATGTAAAATGACTTTTGTATTTCATGCTAAAATATTTTCCTTCATTCTACATTACAAAAATCTATTCGATTCCTACTCCCGCTCCTGCAAAGCCTTGAATAACTCCAGTAACTCCTACTGGACCTGTTACAAAGAATACTAATAGAAGGCGAGTTTCAGGTCTTACTTTAATATTTAAATTATATCTAAATCCACGTAGAGCAGTTCCAACAGGTGGGTTTGGTAAAGCTTGAGTTGAAGTTAAGTCAACTCTTGAATCTGGTATGATTACGAAAGTATTACTTGGTGTTTCTGATCTAAATAGGGCAGCACTTATTGTAATATCTCCTGCTCCTGGAGGTGGTATTATTGTGTTTGCAGATACACTAAAGTATGCAGCAATTGATTCCCTTGTCACCTTTTT